>Ga0208767_1000204_pt1 | contig 44005 bp, 32 predicted proteins | sample VirMetDEL_Mar_21_FD_184514 | JGI IMG/M metagenome (GOLD analysis project Ga0208767, IMG submission 184514) | Aqueous microbial communities from the Delaware River and Bay under freshwater to marine salinity gradient to study organic matter... | ecosystem: Environmental > Aquatic > Marine >...
CGCTGTGTTTAGCATCGACTTTGATTGCACTAGCAACTTGCCTGAAGACGGGGACGCGTTCTTTATTACGTTTACTAGCCAAGACTCTACATCAGCTATTGCGTTTAAGTTTAATTTGACCTTTGAGTGCACCTAACGTATATTTACAAGATGCGTATTATCAATACTTGGGGTAATCCTAACAAACAAAACGACAAGTATCAGTTCAAGCTTCGCCTTGGCAAGCTGACTGTGCTTGATTTCTACATGGACCGTGGAGACAATAAGTGGGCCTTCACTATCCTGAACTACACCTTTAAGCCGTGAGTGACGGTAAGAAAAAGTTCAAAGACACTAAGGTGGGGAAGTTCCTGAACGGGGCTGCTCCTCACATCCTTGGTGACGTTGCCGACGAGGTGCCGGGCGTGGGTCTGATTAAGACCATCGCTAAGGTAGTCGCGGGCGACCCCGGGATGACTGCGGACCAGAAGATGGAGTTTGCTCGTCTTGCCGCTGAGGAAGAGCAGAACGCGCAGGAGCAGGTTACCCGCCGTTGGGAGGCTGATGCTAAGGCGGATGTTAAGCTGGCAAAGTTTATCCGCCCGGTTATGCTGATTGCACTAACGGCGTTCTACATGACCTTGACTATTTGGGACGGCGCCAGCCCACGGTTTATGCCGCCTGAAAACTACATTGACCTCCTCGAGGTTCTCATGCTGACTGCGTTCGGTGCATACTTTGCGGGACGTACTGTCGAAAAGATTCGTAAGTAATGGCTTCTCTCAATCAAATTGTCTACAACATCGCAGAGGCTGCGGGTGATTCTACTAACACGGTGCTCCTCGAGCGCTTGAAGTTTATGGTCGAATATTACCGTGCTCTGTTTGTACGCCGTGACAGCGCACAGAACTTTAACTTGCCTGACCGCCTTGCTCAGAACTTGACGTTTGAGATGGAGTGGGTCAATGCTGTCGAGGCTTGCGGGGTGTCTCTCCCCTGCCAAATCCTTTGCACTAAGGAGCTGGTACCTACACCGCTAAACACTAAGAATGCGAGTGGGTTCCTGTACGTTGGTGCGGTTGACGGACAAGAGAGCTATCAGTACATTACGCCGGAACAAGTGCCTTACGCAATCACCGGCAAGTTTACAGGCAACCAGCCTAAGTACTTCTACAAGAACGGACGCATCTGTATCATCAACTCTAGTGCCATGTGCATTGATGTTAAGATGGTTGCGGAGTCGCCAGCTACGGGCGGACCCCAAGGCGGTGGCGGTGTTACTTGTATTGACCCTGACGCGGAGTACCCCATTACTATGGATATGGTGCAGCGCATTACTCAGGCAATCATGGGTGCTGAGCTGCGTATGCACAGACCCGATGACGATGAGCAAATCGAACTTAAGTGAAGAAAGGTTTGGGGCTAAGGACATGTACTCTGCGTACAAGAAAGCGAATCCAAACACTGACGTCACATACCAATACTACCGAGCAGTCCTTGAGTCTTTCTCAAAGCTGCTAGCAGAAGAGTTGCTCAACGGGGCAATCTTTAACATGGGGCAACGCCTTGGCACACTACGCATTAAGAAGATTAAGCGTAGCCCTAACGCTCGTACTATTGACTGGAACGAGACGTTGAAGCTGTGGGAGGAGCAGGGGAAGAAGGAAGGGTTTGTCTATTGGACAGACGACACCTACTACCGCTGGGCGTGGGACAAACGTAAGGCCCTCGTAAAGAACAAGTCTGCATATCGCTTTGACCCTACTGGTGGGAAAAAGGGACTGCGGAAGAAACTAACTGACCGTCTGCGCAACGACCCGTTTGCCGGCATGAACTACTCAGAATGAACTACAAGTTTATCTCTTCTAAAGAAGTCATCGGCAAAGTGTTCCGTGACTTGAAGCCCAAGGATTCTTCTTGGACTATGGATGCTGTCGAATGGATTGGCGAGGCCCTTGATTTTATTGGGTACCACGGTGCCTTTGAAAAGAAGGTAGACACGGTTACGGTTGACAGCCACCGAGCTGCAATTCCTTGTGACTTGTACCAACTGATTCAAGTAGAGTACAACGGGCAGGCGCTTGTGTTCGGTACGGACACTGCAGGCTACGACCCCAACCGCACTACAGCAGCACAGCCTAACACCACAGGCACTGTCTACACTTCTGCAGTCTACAACACCAACCCTAACGACGACCAGAGCCAGCCTAACTTTGGCACGCAGACTGCTGCTAGCGCCAACTTTGGCACGGACTACTACCTGCTGAATGCAGGCTACATTGTTACGTCTTTTGAGTCGGGCGACATCAAGCTGCACTACACGGCATACCCGGTAGACGGCGACGGGTTCCCTATGGTTCCTGACAACATCTACGTCAAGCAAGCGCTTGAGTGGTACATCATCCGCCAGATGATGATGGGAGGCTACGTGCACCCCGTGTTTAACTGGCAGGTGGCAGACCAGAAGTGGGGACACTACTGCGTGGCTGCAGGCAACGACCTTGCCTACCCAAGCATTGACAAGATGGAATCTTTGAAGAACATGTTCGTGCGCCTTGCGCCTAACATGAACGCACACGCGGACTTCTTCCAAGGTCAGGAAACCCAAGGACGACTCGGACGATGAAACCGCTGAAAGGACTTAACAGAGACGTTGCGCATGTAGACCAGCTCGCCGGTACTTACCGCCGGGCACGCAACATGATTCTCGACGACCTCGCTGGCGCAATGGCCAACGAGCGCGCACCTGAGCTGCTCCCTGCGCTTGACGGCACAGACGAGCGGTTTGCGAGTATGCAAATCTGTGGACAGTTTAAGGTGCCGGGTGACCGCGTTATTTTTGCAGTCCACTTCCGCTACTCTACAGAGTACAGCGTGTACGATGCTAACAAAGCAGAGCAGGTCCTTGAGATGCTGCCTGACGGCACGTTTACAGAGATTGCCCTTGGCCCGCAGGGTACGTTTGGCTTTGATGCGGGTGACCCGTTCCAAGGCGTAGGCTACGTCAACGGTGCAGGAAACCTTGTGCTCGTGTACACTGATGGGTTTAACAAGCCTAGGTACATTCAGTACACTGGCACGCCATCTACTGAGCCATTCCTCGTATTCCCAGAGGCTAAGTTTCCTATGGCGCGCCCTGTGAAAGAAGGCGCAAACGATACTACCGGTAACATCCTTGCAGGCAACTACACCTTTATGATTGCCTATGAGGTGCAGGACGGCTCTGATAACCTGACGCAGTACGGACCTAGTATGGGCTCGTACCAGATTGGCGCAGGCAATACAGACGAGAACTTGCGGTTCCGTGGTTCGGCTAAGATGAAGTTCTACGGACTGGACACAAGCTACAACTACGCCCGTGTCTACGCTATTCGTGATTGGCAAGGCACCGAGACTGTTATCTACGCCGACCGCTTTGCTATTACTGACGAGGACCAAGAGTGGACGTTTACTGGGCAGGAGGTTACTAACACTGCTAGCCTTACCACTGACGCCTTGTTGATTCCTAGGCTTAGCTACACGTCTGCACAGACCGTGGCTGTTAGCGACGACCGCATGTTCTTGGCTAACCTGTCTACTGACGACATTTCGTACGAGGAAGGACAGGCTGTTGCTAACAACATTAGCGTACACTGGACTACAGACGAGGAGGGGTTGTATTCTTTCCGCTGGGACCTTTCTCAGCTTGACAGCCCTGACCCCTTTTCGCAAGTTATCCTTAACAGTTACGACCTGCGCATTACGGACTACACGTCTCTTGATTGGTCCCCGTCTGCCTCTAATAGGAACGGTGCTGACAACGAGCTTAACACCGTTGGCGGGCAGAACCAACCTGACGACTTTCAAGGAATGCTTGGCGGCTTTATGCCCGGTGAGGTGTACGCGCTGTACATTGCTTTCCTTAAGAAAGACGGCACGTGGACGCAGGCGTTTCACATTCCCGGTGGTGGAGACGACGGAGACTATAGCAGTGCTGCTCGTTTGAATACAGCTACTGTTGCTATTGAGAATGTAGACATCAATCAAGGCTCTGGCACTTGGAACATGCACGTATCCGGACGTCCGGGTTACACTGTTAACACGGCTGACGAGTACAGCAGTGCGCAGGTGTGGGTAGACGAGGGACTTGATAACACAGGCGTGCGTCACCACCTAATGCCAACGGCTAAGCAGCTGTGGCAATCTGTTAACGACGGCTACGGCGGCGAGTCTGACATGAACGTTAGCCCGTACAGCCACGAGTGGTGCAACCAGACACTAGGTTTGTACTTTGACAACGTTGTTATTCCGGCGTCTATTGCAAATAAGGTGCAGGGCTACAAGATGTTTTACGCTAAGCCGCAGTCTGCAGTAGAGCGTCGCATCAAAGCATACGTTCCGACATGGCGTCACGACGATGACCGCCTGCGTATCTACGACCCGTACTTGTTGTTTACTAAGCCTCAAGTATCTGACTGGGATATTGAAGAGGTGTACAAGCGTATGTCTTATCTTGAGCAGGGCGGTCATACAATGCAATCTGCTAGTATTGAGGACTACGCGTACCTGCCTAACAACGTTATCTACGGAGACTTTGACAATGAGTTCCGTGAGTCAGTGCTGGGCATTGCGGTGTCGGGCGGTACCCCGTTTGACGTTGACCCGTCTACTGTGTGGGACGCAGGCTATCCGGGATTCACAGCAGGTACGCACCAAGAGAAGCTGGGAGTAATTAGCGTCACAGCCCGTGCTGGAGGCGGATGGCACGTGCAGTCTTCTTTTGACCAAAAGATTACACCGCCCGAAGACTCAAATGGTTTGTCTGTCGTTAATGACAACTTTGCGTCTGCGCTTGGGGGCTTCCACAATACTGTCGGTACTGCTCAACAGTGGGGCTACGACCACATGCCTAGTAAAAACAGCGTTAGTTACGGAGCTGTTTACGAGCATGGTGACCAGCCCGGTAATTCTGGGTCGACGTATTACCGAGCAGACGCTATTGATGCAGGCACTGCTAGTGGAGACCTTCCTGATACCGCGTACCTTGGTTGGGGCGGTATGATGGGCTCTATGTCTGTCTTGTACCGCGACGAAGACAGCTACCACGTTGACTATGCTAACCGCCCGCTTGCAGCTACGCACGATTTGGTGCGAGTTGATGGGGCTGGTACGTACAAGTCTAACCAACCCGTGCGCGGTGGTGACACGTGGATTGCACCGGTAGTTGTAGAGTTTATGCACGGCGGTGATACTGCAAACACTGCCAATGTTGACGCTAACCCGACAACCGGGTTTGATACTATTGGTAAGTGTAGCTACTTTACGTGGACGCACATCTTGCCTAGCAAGAACGACCTTGATGGTTACCTTGACACGCAAGACTTGGCAGACTCGTGGGGTGTTGCTTCTGGTAAGACGTTCTACAATGGAGAGACGCTGAACAACTTTAACTTTGGTCAGCACTGGTCTTTGCTTAACGAGAAAAAGTCTGCGTACCCTGCAATAGAAGGGGCGCTTGAGTCTAATAACTACCCTAATCGTATTATCCGTAGTAACAAGCAAAACTACGAATCTACTAAGGTGGCGTGGACACAGTTTGCAGCAGCGGACTACTACGACAATGCTCTCGGCAAAGGCCCCATCCAAAACATTGAGGACTACCAAGGTGACATTATCATCCATCACGAGGATGCTATCTTTAAGACGCGCAGCAAGTTTAACTTTGACGCGTCTGGAATGAGTGTGTTTGTGGGTACGGGTGACATCTTCCAAGCCCCACCGCAGGAATTGTTTGTGGATGCCGCTGGCTATGCAGGAATCTCGCACTGGAGCCACGCGCTGTTGTCTCGCGCTGGGTACACGTGGGTAGACTTGCGTGCTGGACGTATCTTTAACTTGACTAACGGCCTTGAAGAGCTGTCTGCTAATGGCTTGCGTAACTTTATGCGCGAAGAGTTTGTTACAGCAGAGGGCTTGATGAACAATAACAGTAACATCTTTGAGAGTCAGGGCGGTGGGTTTACTATTGGCTTTGACCCAGAGAACGACCGCTTATTGTTTAGTAAACGATACACTAACTCTGTAGCCGCAGCTGGCGGAGCTTTGTCCTACGCTACTGAAGGCCAAACTCTTAGCTACAGCCTGCGTAATAAATGCTGGGTTAGTAACCACACATACTGGCCTTTCCAATACTTCCAGACATATAACAACTTGTTTATGTGGAACGAGGTAGACAACGGAGGGTACAGTTTGTCGTCTTCTACTAATGACCGAGGCGGTGTGTTTAAGATTAACGCAGCTGTTCCGGGCACGAACTACAATGCAGACGGTACAGTTAACGATACACCAGACACAAGCTTTGTAGACTGCGTGTTTAACATGGGCGGCGCTGCTAGCAAGGTCTGGCAGAACTTTAACTGGGTTACTCGTAACGGCGAGGATGAAAGCAACCGCGACCGCACTGTTACATTTGACAGAGCTCGGGTGTACAACGACGACCAGTGCTCGTTTGAGAATAGCAACTTCCGCCTGACGGACAACCGTTGGCAGTGGAACGAGTTCCGAGACGACAGCCTTGCTGGAGCTACGGGTTGGTTTACTAATCTTGAAAACTTCCGGGACAACAATGCTATTATGGATGATACCAAGCAGTGGTACGAGCGCCAGCGGTTTGTAAGTGAGTTCCTTGTTATTCGTCTTGAAACTTTGAATACTGATGGCAATCGCCTATATTTGTTGGATGTCGGGGCTACTGCACGTAAGGCTCGCCGCTAATAATATACATTACTACTATGGAGCGTAAGCGACTTAAGAAATATTCAGGCGGTGCTCAAACTAAGCCGACGGGAGCGTTTACTCAAGGAGCTGGGTTTACTGGTACTGCACTGGGCCAAGGCCTTGGAATGTTCGGCGGTATGGCTGGTTCTGCTATTGCACAGGCCGACCAAGCTGACGGTCACATGTCAACTGGTGGTGCACTGGGTAGCGGCGCTCTTAAGGGAGCATCTATGGGTATGGCCCTTGGTCCTGCTGGCGCTCTCATTGGTGCAGGCATTGGCGCAATTGGCGGTCTGATGCAGCGTAACAAGTTTAACGAAGAGTCACGTCGGCAGGAAGAGGCAGAGCAGGAAGCAGAGCGCCGTCGCAATGCTATGGAAGAGCAGATGAAGCTGCAGCAAATGAATGCTGCGCTTGACGCATTTCCTGTCAAGGGTTCTAGCACTCCTCGTTTTAACATGGGTGGACTTACAGACCCGCCCGGGGGTGAGCGTTACTTTGCTATGCCTAACTACGGCAACAGCATGGACCCTAACGCTAAGCCGTCTATGGATTTCTACATGGACGGACAGCTCATGCCTTCTACGGACTTTGCAAAGCAGTTGCCCGCTGGCATAAACATTAACGACATTGCAGCTTACGGTTACCAGAAGGCAAAACCTACATACAGCCCTAAGTCTGGCTGGAGCTACTCTGGTCAGAATGACTACATGGAAGACTTTGCTCGCATGCAGGCTGGTGAGTACAAGCTGGGTGGTATGACGCTTGGCCCGCAGTACGAGGCAGAAGGCGGTGAGATGATTCAGTACCAGAAGGGCGACACGCCTAAGGTATTTGGTAAGGGCGGCATCTCTGAGGTGAGCTCGCAGGAATACGAAATCAAAGGACCTAGCCACAAGCAGGGAGGCGTAGATATGTCCGACGACAAAGGTGCGCGCATCTACAGCAACAAGCTGACGGTAGACGCTGCACTTATGGAAAAGCTAAGTAAGCTCTGATGGCTAAGAAGAATACATACGCTGCTATGATGAAGCAGCTCTCTGGTAAGAAAGCCAAGTACGAAAAAGGACTGGCAGAGGCAAACCGCACGGGAAACCGTAGCGGTATTGCTGATTATAGCCGCAGGCTGCAACAGCTGACTGCTGGCATGGACGAGCTGTTTGACGCTCAGGAAGCTGGCAAGCAGAAGAAGATGTACGGCGGTAAGACCAAGTACAACGATGGCGGCTTTACTGCCAAGCAGTATCAAGACTACCTTGACCATAAGCGTTACAACCGCAAGCAGGGGTATGGAGAGATTGTAACTAACCCGCACCTCAAGGCGATGGTTCCTTTGTTTGAGGCTGCTATGGCTGCAGGCATCGACCCGCTCCAAGGCTGGGACGGCACGTCTACTGGTACCTTTGGTACTAAATATGAGCAAGAGACTATTGATAACCCCAACCTTGTTGTAGAGGATGCAGGGTTTACAGCTAGTGACTACACTCGCTACAAGAACTTTGAGAAGGCTCGTAAGACTAGCAGGGGAATCTTTAAGCCAGAGGAGCTCACTGCAATGAGCGCTTTGGGTCAGAAGATTTATGCCGCACAGCAGATGGGCATTGACCCGTCTAAAGGCTTTGATGGCATCCCGCGTGACGTTCGTACTGACGAGCAGCGCCTTGCTGACCAACGGCAGGGAGAAGCTGACAAAGTTATTAAGTCTACCCAAGGTAAGGACAACCCTTACTCAGACATCACTAACAGTGACCGAGTTACGGCAGTTCCTTACGACGGCACTCCCGGTGCGTATGTGCGCGACGGCAAGATGTTTGTCAATTCTGTTCGTGCTGGTGGAGCCAACATTCTGACAGAGCCTCAGCTTAAGGACTGGAAAAATAACGGCCTTAACACGTATCTTGAGAACCTCAATCAGGGCGTGTATGGCGCCCGTAGGCAGTCTAACGTAAACCCGAATCAGGGTGTTATGACTGGCGGAGTACAAACAAGCGGAGACAATACTCCGGGTGCACCGGGTGTTGATGCCAACGGCAACCAAGTACTTGACACTGTAACAATTACCCCGGGGCCTACACCTGCTCCAGCACCTGCACCTGCACCGCAAACTGGTGGTACGGCTGCAGCTCCACAGCGTCCTGAGTTTACGCCTATCGAGCCTCTTGATATGCTTGGACCTGAGCGTATCCTTAACACTGCTAAGGGTGACGCGTACTACCCCGGCGGTGTTCAACGTAACATCCTCGGTGGTCCTCAAGACTTGTCTACTGACCCCGCTATTCCTACAAAGACTACGCGCATGCGTGAGTTTCGGGATAAGATTGGTGACGGTATCAAAGCTAATCCGCAGGCTCTTGGTATGCTGGCCGGTGGCCTTGCACAGATGTTGCCTACGATGGCTAGCATGAAGCAGATGAAGAACCTTGAGGGTCCTGTGGATATGCCGATGCAGCGTGTGCAGGCTATGAACACCGACATTCAGGTGGGCAAGCAGATGCAGCAGATTAAAGATGCAGAGGCACGTAGTGCTGCTGCTATCGCGGCTAACGTATCTAACCCTGTGGTTGCAGCTGCTATGCGGCGTGCAGGTCAGCAGGCTACACAGAGGTCTATGGCTAACCTGCTTGGCAACGAGGCTACGCAAGAAGCACAGATGCGCAATCAGAACCTGCGCATGATGAACGACACTATCAACCAGAACGCAATGATTCAAGCACAGAATCAGCAGCGTGGCGTTGACTTTGAGAATGACCGTATTGCGTCTTTGAACCGTATGCGCCAAAGCATGGGACAGACGTTGGGCGGTATGTACACGGACTTCCAGCGTGCAGCTCTTGACCGTGAGAAACTAAAGTACATGCGTGAGGCGTACGACCCGTACAACCTTGGCGCAACTGATGAAGAACGCAACCAGTAATGTCTGTATTTGACAAGTTCCGGGCTAACCCCTACGTTAGCACCTACATTGGCGCACCCGTCAACGAAATGGCTCAAGCTATGGCAGCTCGCACACAGCGGGCTGACCAGTTCTATGCGCAAGAGGATGCACTGGAGGATGCCTTCCGGCAAGACTCGCACCTCAAGCAGGACGACACAATGTTTAACGAGGCGCAGAAAGAAATCCGCGCACAGATTGAGGAGCTCTCTAAGAACCCTCACCAGAGCCAACGGCAGATTAAAGCACTGTCTCGTCAGTATGCTAACAACGACAACCTGAAGGTTGCTCGTAGTAACTACAGGGCGTACCAAGACTGGCAGACTAAGTTTGACGAGGACCCCACTAAGTTTGGAGGCGACGTCGTTGCCGGTATTGCCGCTAGTAAACTTGCTAATTATGGTGGTGCTGCTGCTGGAGACAAGCTAAAGTTTGATTCTCTGTACGAGCACAAGGACATTAACAAGACGCTGACTGACGCTGCTAAGACTATCAAGCAGCAGCAGGACGTTATCCAGACTATTGACGGTCGCTTCCTTAACACGAAGACTAAGAAGTACATTACGCCCGAGCAAGCATCGCAGGTGCTTATGGGTACGTTGATGAACGACCCGACGATTGTTAAGCAAATCCAAGAGGCAGCTGGCTTCTACGGCATGGACCCGCAAGCATACGCGTTGCAGTTGATTCAGCCGCAGGTGTCTGCTATTACTAACCCGCAGTACGACATTAAAAGCCAAGCTCTTCCTAAGGAAGGCAAGGGCAGCGGTAGCGGTGGTAGCGGCTTCGGTACTGGCGTTGGTGCTACGCACGCAGGCCCGTCTATGGTTGACGAGACGCACGGCGCGTTCCGTGGCATGAATGCAAAAGACATCATTAACAAACTGCGTACCGACGAGGGCGCCGAGAACGATGTAGTGAAGCAGGAGTTTGTTGAGTTCTACACCAACCAGCTCGGACAAGAGGCTGCTAGCGTGCAAGACAAGCACCTTGTTGAGTACATTGAACAGAATGGCATGGACGCTATCCATGAGATGGAGATGGGTAACACGACTAACTACAAGCAGTGGCACCTTGAAAAGTATGGAGAAGTTGGCAATATTAGCAGCACGCTTGAGCGTAAGCTGAGCAGCGCTGGCGTAAACGACTGGTTTGGTGACGCTTACGGCGACGGTGCAGGTAATGCTTTTGCAGATAAGTACACCAACACGACTACCAATATGGTTATCGAGGACGCGCACATTGCTCTGCAGGACATGGGCTACAGCGCTGGTGATGTTACTAAGCTTCGTCAGAACGCCTTTACTCAGCTTCTTGGTCAGGCACAGATTGAGATGCTTGACCCTGAGACTGGTAGGCCTGTCAAGAAGGGACAAGAAGACTTTGCTGAAGCAGGGTACACTGACGGCGAGCTTATTGGCTTTGGACAATCTTCAGATTACGCAGAATTTAAGGTCAAGAATGCTGAAGGTGTCGAAGAAATTGTGTATATTAAGATGCCGGCAGACCGCTTTGGTCTTACCGCTCAGCGCTTCAATCAAGGTATTGCAAAGGGCTACGGTGACGGCAAGAACGTTAACTACGCACAACTCGGTAAGTCAGCTATGGGACTCAACCCGCAACTTGGAGCAGAGGCACGTACAGCAACGTCACGCGCATTTAATGGTGACACTGATGTAACTATCCCGTTGTCTCGTTTCTCTAACCGCATGGATGGCATGGCCACCTTGGTGCGAGATGCTGACGGTGACTACACCGTAAACGTTAACGGCAAGAACATGTTGGCTAGCAACCCAGCGGCTGCTGCTACTCTTACAAACGCTATCAATTCACAAGACGCCAGTACACTTGCTGGTATCTTGTCTGGCATTGGTGTCGAGCTGAATAAAACACAGTGACGGCACACCCAACCTACACAGCACACTAAGTAATGTCTGAGGAGAACACCACGGATGGGGGAACTAATACCCCGAACCAAGAAACATCAGGAAATTCTATATCGAATACCCCTGAGTACGGTCTGAACTTTAACAACCTTTCCTTTAGCCAAGGGCCTACCGAGCAGGTACGGAGCTTTGACGAGACCAAGGAGTTCATGGACGACACGACACAGTTCGGTCGCTATGATAACTTTGAGTCTGCGGCTCTGAACCAGTCTGGCTGGGAGGCACTGGGCCGTGGAGCTATGAACGCTGTGGGCGAAGTCGTCGGCGGTGGTATGGAAGGTATCGGTGCGCTGTTCAACTGGAACACGCTGACCGACCCTAAGAACACGGAGCGCAACTTCCTTGAGATGCTCGGCCAAGAGGTGCGGGGTAGCTTTGAGGATGGCAACGAAATCTACGACCTGCGGGCTGGAGAGACTATGGACGTGATGAACGTCAAGTGGTGGGCTAAGAACCTGCCGTCTCTTGCGTCTACTGCTTCTATGTTTGTGCCCGGTATGGGTGCTGGCTTTGTTGCTGCTAAGGTTCTGTCAAAGGCAGGACGCACGCTGAACAAGATTAACAAGATTGGTAAGACTTTGGACAAGGCTGAGGAGCTGGCTAGTGTTGCCAAGGCTGGTAACATTGGTTCTGCTGTCGGTCGTCAGTTTGGTGGTGCTGTGGCCATGCGTCACGCAGAGAACATGCGTTCTGCGCACGACGTGTACGAGCAGGCTTACGCTGACATTGCTAATTCTGACGGAGGCGTCGAGCAGTTCAAGGGCACTACTGCATGGCGTGCTGCTGTTGAAGAGTTGGGACACCAACCTACTAAGGAAGAGCTTGCTGAGTACGTGGCAGGACAAGCCTCGTTGCAGTCCTACAAGGTAAACAGCCTGAACATTGGCTTTGACCTCCTGCACATGGGTGCACTCTCAAAGGCCCTCAAGGGTACGCGGGGTGTGCGGCGTGGGCTCAAAGGCGCTAAGCAAAAGGCAGCAGCTGCTGGTAAAGAGCTGACGCGTAAGCAGCGTAACATCGCACGGGCTAAGGGTCTGAGCGCTACGTTGTTTGAAGCTGGTACCGAGGGTATTGAGGAAGCTGTTAACTTTATTGGTGAGAACGAAGGTCGTTACCTTGGCCGTCAGATTTCTGGAGGCGAGCAAACTAAGTTTGGTGACCGTTTCAATGAGTACGTTGCTGATGACCACTTGTGGGAGTCTGCATTCCTTGGCGCTCTCGGTGGAGGCGTGATGGCAGGTGGCGGCTCTCTTGTTGGCCGTGGCAAGGCTACGCGTAACCATGAGAAAATCATGGAGCAGATTGAGACGCGTAAGAAAGCCCTTGCTGAGATTGGTAAAAAGGTTGATGCCGCTAGTAAGACTGGTGACGTTCGTGCGCAGCGTGAGGCTGTGCGTGAGGCCGTTACTGCAGAGGCTTTTGGAATGGGAGCCGAGTCTGCGTACAGCGGAACGGCTGACCTGCTGGAGATTCAGTTGGCTCAGTTTGAGGAGGCACTGCGCGAAGAGGGTCACAGCCCTCGCATGATTGAGCAGACGCTTAACGACATTGCTAACCAGTTTAACACTGCTGAGCAGTCTGTTGAGAAGGGACAGCTTGTGGTGCAAGAGCTCGGCCTCGATGAGGACACGGGCATGGAGGTAATGAACCAACTCCTGCAACACGACTTTGTCGCTAACAAGATTGCAAACAAGCGCCAAGCTAACACTCGTAAGCTGCAGGGTCTGCCCAAGAGCGAAGAGCGTAAGCGGGAGATTATGTGGCACTACCTCAACGAATACCTGAATAAGGAAGAGGAGCAGGATGCCAAGGTAATCGAGCGGCTTGAGGAAGCTATGGGCGGCCGAGAAGCTGTGCAGGCTATGACCGAGCGCATTGTTGGTAAGGTTGAGCAGAACACTACGGTTGACACAGCCGCTGTTGCTGCAGCAAACGAAAAGCTTGACCTTGCTATGGCTAAGGTCGAGAGCCTTAAGGCTGCAGTTGCTAACCAGTCAGACAACGAGGCTGCTAAGCGTCAACTGGCTGATGAGTTGATTGAAGCTAACGCTGCGGTAGAGGCTGCAAAGGCTGGTGTCGAGACTGCTAAGGCAGGTACTACAGAAGACATTGTTACCGAGGGCACGCCTATCCAAGAGGTTGGTGAGAACAAAGCAGACGATGTTTTGCAGAGCGAGATTGAGCTGGACTTCCAAGAAGCTGAGCTTGCTAAGCAGCGTGCTGCATTCTTGAGTGACGAGAACATCGACAAGCTGGTCGAGAAGTCTGAGGAGCGCAGGGCTGCTAAAGATAAAGAGCGCACTAAGCGGCGTAAGGAAGCTAAGGAAGAAGCTAAGACAAAGGAGGAGCTCGAGGCGCTGAAGAAGACTGCCGAGACTGTTGAGGAAGAGCAAGAGATTGACGATGCCTTGACGGACATGGTCAACCAAGCTAAGAACAACGAGACCCAGAAGGAACAAGAGCGTAGCAAGGATGTACAAGTTCCGACTGAGGTACAGAAGGATATTGATACGCTGCTTGAAAACAGCAAGTATGTACAGCTAAACGAGGATGGCTCGGCTTACGTTGATAGCCGTACAGGTCAGCGGTACGTCCGCACGACTACGTGGATGAAGGGACCGAACGCTGCAGAGGAGTCTTTCTCTGACACGTTTGGTATTCCGTCCTCTAACATTGGTAACTCTGTTGACGAGTTTGTCCGTGACTTTATGGACGGCAATGTGCGCGCACCAGAGGCATACCCCCACTTGCCCGTTGAGCATCAAGAGAAGCTGGCACTGCAACTCATGGAGTTGGAGGCACAGTTTGTTGCTAACGGTGAGAAGGTTATTGCTAAAGACGTCGTGCTGTTTAACGACATGGATGTCAGCAACTTAGACCCTAGTGCGTCTGGTGTTGCTGGTACGGTTGACCTGTTGACTGTAGACGCCGAAGGTAATTTCCGTGTCTATGACATGAAGACCATCCGTAATGCTGCGTCTAAGAAGAAGGTTGTGCCTTTCGAGACCGACGGTATTAATCGTCGTACCGGCAAGGCTAAGTACGGCACTGGAGATAAAAGCTACAAAGGCTCTCCTACGCTGCAACAGAAGCACCAGAAGCAGTTGTCTGCTTACCGCCTGATGCTGATGAACCAACTTGGACGTCCTGTTCCTGAGATTGGCATTATCCCTGTTGACGTTAGCTACGACACGAACGACAGCCTGAGCACGGAAGAGCTGAATGCTATCGTGACTGGCCGCGCCGACTACTTGGGCATGATTGCTCACACCCCGTTGGCTAAGCTTAACGGGTTGACTGAGCCTGAAGTTAACAACGCAGAGCCTGACCCGGACGACGCACCGGACCCGGGCAAAGACGATACTAAGGACGAGGACCCTCAGGATAACCAGCCTGTTACGACGGTAGAGTTGGAACCGGGTACTGTTACCATCGAGACCCCTGACCTGATTCAGTTCTTTACGGAGAAGCTGTCGGTTGACTACGACCGTCACCGTGGCGAACCCTACCTTGTGCACACCGCCAACGGCCCTATCGTTATGGACGAGAGCCTGACGAAGGACCAGATGCTGCTGTTGCAAGAGGTTATCTCTGGCGCTAACACGGAGCCTATTACTATCCGTGTTGTAGGCGACACTACGCCTATTCCAAGCGTTGAGGTTTTTGACGCTCTTAAGGATACGCACGCTGCTGATAGCTTGCTTACTGAGAAGAACAAGAAAGGCCGCCGTCAGTACCGTCCTAGCGGTAAAGGCGACACCTTGGCACTGGACATTTTTGTAGGAGACCAGCGACTTGGCACATTGCCAAACACGAGTGCGCTTATGATGGCTGCACACAGACGTGGTATGGCTGAGAGCACTAGTGTCATTAAAGGCGGCAAGAACAAAGGCTTGATGTTCCGTCAGAAATCTGAGGACGGATTTGGCGTTGGTTCACGTGTGGGCGAGGTACGTAAGCACGAGAACCGCATGATGACTGGGCCTACGCAGGCTGAGCACTTTGAGCGGGCTGCACAGATGCACGCTCTGCGCCAGCAGTTGTGGGAGCTGCACACGGCTAACGGAAAGAACATCGCTGACGGCGTATCGTTCCGTGTTAACATTAACTTTGGCGAGACTAGCTTTGGCAACAAGGCACAGGGTAGTCTCATCATGGACAGCAGCATGGAAGTGCGGGCTGAGCAGTATGGTGTGGGTGCATCTATCCGCCGTCACGGTATTGCGTTGATGATGCCTAACACGGGTAACAAGGAAATGTCCTTGAAGCGTAGTGGTGAGCGTGCTGCTCCGATTACACCTTACGGGTACAATGAGACGCGCCATCAGCAGGACGGGTTTAACCTTAGCCGCCACGAGTCTGGTGCATTGTTTGTGCCGATTGAAAGTGCAGGCGAGGTCATCTGGGTTAAGATGCCGGGCCAGACTGTAAGCATGCTAAACAACGGCGAGCGCATTGCCCGTGACATTATTACGGAGCTTGCGAATCCTACGGCTAACAGCATTGCGCGTGCACAGAACCTTATTGGTAGCAACATTGTCCAAGAGATTGAGCCCGGTGTGTTTGCTATCTTTGCAGACAATCGTAACATTAAGGTACCTGAAAGCCCAGAGAACTTAGCGGTGTCTATCTACCGCGACGGTCAATGGAGCACTCCGCTTGAGGAGATTGTGCCTAACATGAACGTTGACATTGCAGTCAAGATTGCACAAGGCGACTCTGCATTTAACACCGACGAGTCCTTTACCGTTGGTGGTACTAAGTTCGACGGCATCTCTGACTTCGTGGCTTCCGAGATGAAGCTAGGTCACTCACCTGTAGTGGACGGGGACGGCAACGTTATCAGCTGGACGCACCCACTTGCACCGGCATACCCTTATAACGAAGGCGACAAGGACAAGAGCTTCTCTAACGAGAACACCATGAAGACGCAGTTGACTATGACTGCTACCGTGTTGACGGGTGGTGAGGTTAAGCCTGTTACTACCTTGAGTGGTAAGGACTTGCTTGACGGTCTTATGGACAAGGACTCTACTGTCCCAGAAGGTGAAAAGGCGTTTGACGTAGAAGGCGACTTAGACTTCAGCTTCCTTACGATTGCTGCTGCTGAGTCCTCTAACAACGCAGACCGAGCTACCAAGATTGACATGAAGGAGGCCGAAGAGTGGTGGGCCAAGAACATGAGCTCTGTCCCGTTCAAGCGAGTCAAGGGCATCATCGAGCGTAATGGTCTCCTCGGATACGGTATCTTTGAGAAAGGTGCCGTTGAGGTGAGCGACCGCGCTGTAAAAGGTACGGAGTACCACGAGGCATTCCACGCCGTGTTCCAGATGTTCTTGTCTGATGACCGTCAGGCTAAGGTCATGGCAGACGCTAAGCGTTTGTACGGAGCTAAGAGCGAAGAAGCTTTGGAAGAAGATTTGGCTGAGGACTTCCGTGAGTATATGATGACTAGCGGCAAGAGCATGAACGAAAAGTCTGTGGTTCGCCGCTTCTTTTCTGAGCTTATGGAGCTTATCAATGCTCTTACTAAGGAAGGCTTTTCCGGCTACCGTAAGGCTAAGTTGTTTCAGCAAATCAACCGTGGTAAGTTTAACAACGCTAGCCCCCGCGTGCGGGAGTACGCTACGCGTAACATGTTGATTGCAGAGAACCTGCCTGACTACAACGAGAACGTACAAAAGGAGCTAGTGCAGAATGTGCAGTCAGCTGCCTTTACCGCTATCCGTGCTGCACAACGCGGCAAGGCTCCTGCGTCAATCATGAACTTGTACAACGACCTTAAGCAGCTCAACGCTATGAGCCGTAAGGAGTACAACGCTATGGCTAAAGCGCAGGACATGGACGGCATCCAACAGGAGGACCTGATTAACCAGAAGATGGTTCAGCTCGGTATGCAGGCTATGGTTCACCAAGCTAACATGGTCTTGAAGACTGCGCCTAATCGTGCAGAGCTTGCTGCTCGCTACAAAAAGCTGTTTAAACAAGACGTTGAGCCTATTAGCAAGTTCTTGTCTGAGCACCCCACCGTGCGCGCCTTTACCAAAAGCGCACTTGATACTGAGTTCACTGCCGGTACTAACCAGCACCAGCAGAACAACGACTCGTTTGAGAAGATGAACCCGAAGGACAGCCTGTCGGCTAACGTCCGCAACCTCATCAACACTACGCCCGAGGTCAGCATTGAGCTGTCACAGAACTCTCCGCAGATTGAGTTCCACATGGCTGCTGCTCGTTTGGCAGGACAGGAGGGTGACTTTGCTAAGGCACAGGAGCACATCGCTGAGGTGCAGAACCTTGTTAACTCTAACGCTACTGAGACACACTTTGGCCTGCCGCAGATGATGCAAGTAGACCGAGTGTTTGCGTTCATGAGCGAGCGCCTTGCTAACAAGGCTACGCCTGAGGCTATGATTGACGAGCTCTTCCGCATGGGTGACTCGTACCCGCAGTTTAAGTTGCTGGGTCTGCGCCTTATGAAAGAGACGCCGGACGTGCGCGCTCAGTTCTTTGCAGGCTTCCGCCGTGGTGACACGACTGAGTTGGTGGTGAACAACCGCAAGTTTATTGAGGTCAGGGGCCCATTCGGTGGTACCTTGGCTAACCACAACCGTGTGCCGATTCAGTTGCGCATGGAAGAAATTGCCGCTGCCAAAGGCAAGGACCTTGTGCAGACTGCACGTGACGCACAAGCTGCTGCACAACGGGCACTTAAGGAAGTGCCTAACATGACGAATGAGCAGTTTGAAAAGACTGCTAACAAGTGGCTTGACGTTATTGGCTTCCAGACTATGGACCCGCAGGCACGTAGTGTTGTCTTGGCTAAGATTACACAAGACCCAGATGCACGCGCTAAGCTGTTCTCTAATATTGCTAACGTGCTGGGCGCGTACTCTGGCGTAGCTAACGCCAAAGACGTTACAGACTTGACATCTGACAAGCTGTTTAACAAGCACTTGATGAAGCTTGCTGAGCAGTTCCAAGCTGCAGACATGGGTGCTATTAGCACTACGTTTAACAACGTGGCTGGCAGCCGTCAGTTCTCTAAGCAAGTGCCGTCGTTTATTACGGAGTGGTTCGACCAGTTCCAGAACTTCCCAGAAGGTACGGACATCGAAGCCAAGCTGCGGGAGACTGTCTTCCGTGACCCGCGCATGTACGCCACTACCTACGGCAAGTTGTTGTTCCCTAACGGAGCAAGCAAGCCGATGGACATGGCAGGCATGGCTGCTATCCGCACGTATCGTCTTGGTGGTAACGAAAGCTCACAAGCTAAGTACACGGAGATGACCGAAGAGGAGTGGATGGGTATGCTGATTTCTGCAGTGTCTAATCCGGTTGAGGTTGCGCACAACAGCAAGTACCATTTCCTGCCCATCACTACGCCGTCTGACGCTACGAACACTATGATGGTGCCGGCGTTTATCTACGACATGCGCTCTGACGCAGGCAAGAAAGCAGCGCGTATGCAGCTGCGCAAGACTATTAAGTCTGAGTTCTACGAGCTGCAGCGCGTGCCGGGCCGCTTTACTATTGGTGCGGTGCACGAGTACTTGAGCAAAGAGCTGAACAGGAAGAACGAAGACGGGGAAGGCAACTTCCAGATTGACATGGCTACGCTGCCAGAGGAGTTGCTTAATGAGGCAGTGGACAAGGCCGTGGGTTCCTTTGCTAAGGAGGCGCAAGCTCTTGTTGCTGACGAGAACTTCCAGCGCGCTAAGCAAAAGTCTAACCGCAAGGAGTCCAATAACATGGAGCTCGCACTGACGATGGTTGTGTCGGGCTACATGAGCAACTGGTCTACTGGTGTGTCTCTTGCAGGTACGCCGAACGAGTTCAGCTCTAAGCTGAAGAAGAACACGGTTGACATGCAGAAGCGCCACAAGCACATCCTGTCCCCGGGTGTTGCTAACGCAGGCGTTACTGCTCGCTCCCACTTCCGCAGCGTGACGATGGTTGAGTCCGTCGAGAATCTGCAGAAGCTTTGGGAAGGACTTGACCAGACGTTTGCTCTTGACGACAACTACAAGAAGGTTGAGATTGCAGACGCTCAGTCCTACGTGAGCCTTGAGTTCTACGAGGACATCCTGATGGAGCACGGTGACTGGACCCCTGAGATTGGTGCTGCTATTGCAAAGGCCAAGAAGGGTGAGAAGCTGGACGCTAGCGACGTGAAGTTGCTGCGCCCGTACAAGCCGTTCTATTACACGCGTCAGTTTGATGCGGACCTCGGCATGTCCCGCTCGTACCAGATTAAGAACTCCATCATCCCTGTGGTGGGTGCGCTTAGCCCCGAGTTTAAGAAGTTTGAGGACTGGATGCGCGCGTCTGGTGTTGACCAAGTGCAGATGGGCACGGCCCACAAGGTGGGTCAGCACAAGAACAACATCCCACTGCGTAACGCAGAGGGTGAGTTCACTGGCGTTGCTCCTACTACTAACGAAGAAAAAGCCTCGTTTGACGAGGAGTTCGTGTACGAGCTGCCGATGACAGGATACCGCAAGCAGGTTAACGTCACCGACCACTGGCACTCTGACTCCGAGAACAAGCTTGCTAGTCAGCTCGAGAAGATTGTGACTGCCGCCGCTGTCCGTAACATGGGCGAGGAGGGTGCTCGTATTTCTAACGAGTTCGTCCAGACTATGGATGAGATTTACAAGGAGCAGTACGACAAGTTCTTTGGTCAGTTCGAGACTAGCAACGGAGAGATTAACCCCAAGAAGTTTGCTGAGTGGCTGCTTAGCGAAATGGCTGCAGATGAAATTACGGACTCTAGCCGTAAGCTAATTCAAGCTGGCATGTTCACCGCGCCTAGTGTGATTGGTGCAGTGCGTGGCCGTATCTTCTCTGCTGTGCAGAAGGAGGTGAACACCATTCAAGTGAACGGTGGTACGCAAGTGCAGGTGGCCAGCCAGTTCTTCCGGACTAACAAGAACCGCTTGCTGCCTATGCGCAAGGAGGGGGACAAGATTCTCCCGGCACAGATTGCTGCGTCTAAGGACAGCTTGCCTAAGGAGTACCGGGACATGACCATCGAAGAGATTCGTGCCAAGGCTCCGGAGGTGTTGCAGTCTATTACGCTGCGTATCCCGTCCGAGTCTATTAACTCTGGCGCGCTTGTCGAGATTGTCGAGTTCTTGCCTGACGGCATGGACGGCGTGATTGTGCCGGACGAGTTCGTGACTCAGATGGGTTCTGACTTTGACGTGGACAAGCTGTTCTTCCAGTTCCGTGCTAACGACAATAGCAAGCAGGATAAGCTGTTTGATTTGATGAAAGAGGTGTTCGAAGATGAGCGCAACCTTAAGTACATCATGGCACCGCAAGGATTCGACACGTTCTCCGCGAAGGCGAAGAGCCGTCCTATCCGTACGCAGGAGGCTGAGCAGCAGATTGTACACAACCCGCTCTCGCTTACCACGCACATCAGCATGCGTAGCGATAACATGGCAGGTGTTGCACTGAAGGGTAAGGCTGCTAACCGCAACATTATCTTTGAGGACCTCATCCGTAACGGTTTTGTCTACGGCGCTCCCCTTACCATCAACGGCAACAGAGCAGGCTTTGACTACCGCACGGTGTCCGACACCAACAAGAACATCCACTCCGAGGCTGTGGCTGCTGCAATGGACGGCGCTAAGGACCCGGTGTACGGTAAGCTCGGTATTACCGACGACAACTTTAGTATGTTCATGGAGCTCGTCATGCTTAGTGACGGAGACCTTGACGCGGCTATCGACCTTGTACAGTCTGACGCAATGCGCATGGAGGCTGCAGGCCACATTCGTATTATGGACGCATCCAACGACACTGTTGTTGTGATGGCTCAGACGGAAAGGGGTGAACAGTTCTTGCAGATGGCTGCTAACAACAGCAAAGAAAACTCTGCTAAGTATTACCCAGAGAAGTTCCAATTCACTGTACGCGGCAGTAGTAACTTGAACACCACGACCAATGACATGGGTACGCTCATGGCAGGCATTGGTACGTGGCGTGAGCAGGTTAGCGGTCCGATGCGTCACATCAATAAGGTGATTCGCTTGGATAAGAAGAACGTTAAGAACGACATCGAGGGAGTCATGCTGACTGGCTCGGGCAACGAGGACTTGGTGCACGGTTCGTTCTTTACCCCGGGTAGGCCGCACACTTCTGCGACTGAAACCAAGGGTGAGTTCTCAGCTGCTTTGCCGATTAAGAACCGCATGAAGTCTATGTTCAACGAGACGTCTAAGCTCTTGAACGATTTGGGTGACGGTTACTTGACATACTTGACTATGCACTCAGAGGACCGCTTGTCTCGCGGACTGAAGATGGCGCAGTGGGATGCGTTCAAGCGTAACCAAGCGGCTGCTATCCACACCGACAAGGTGACGTACACCGCGATGGGTGAGCGTAAGAACATGTCCCCGGGCCTGCTGCCTGAGAACAAGGAGGACTGGAGTCTCGAGAACTGGCTGCGCTATTTGCGCACTAGCGACGAAGTTAAGGGCGACAGCACACCGTTGGGCCGTGTCATCAGCAAGTTGCTGGTGCAGCCCAAGCCATACGAAGTGCGGGGCATCTTCTTCGACAACATTACGCTTGTCGGTATTAGCGATGAGGTTGAGGCGCGCCAGCTTGCCGAAGACGTGCAAGAGCTGTACGACTCGGATAACGACGACTTCGTGTCATTCGTTGAGGCTATCGACGCGTACGAAGCGCAGCGTTCTGGTTACGGTATGAGCCAGTCTCGTTTGACCGGTATCTTGCCGGGTGATATTACTATGGCTATTGCCCGCGCTACGGGTGCACATGGTAAGACGGACGAGGCCATGCGTGCTGAGCCTAACGCTATCATACAGGAGGACATCTGGAATCCTAATGTCCCACGTATCAACAAGCCCTTGTCTGCAGCTGTGATGCAGGTGGCTGACTCTGGTATGGTGGGTGTGTTCCGCACTAACGACGGACACGTCATCTTCCCGACGCACGAGCAGAACGGTGAGATTGAATGGGGTTCCGCTAAGTCTCCGAACGAAGGTCAGAAGTTTAACGGTAAGCGTATGCTGGAGGGTTTCCAGATTCACCAGACTTCTAAGAAGAACGAGAACTGGTACTCCAAGCTGGAGTACGGACCCGAGGTGTCTCGTGATGATAAGATTGAGCACCTCAAGGGCCGGTTCCGTAAGGCTGGTATCCACGTGCAGGTTGAGTTCGATAGCTCGTTGCCGGAGAACGGCCGCGTGGTTATTGACAAGGGAGCTGCTAAGATTACCCTGCACCCCGACACGCTGCAAGGCGACACTATCGCACACGAGTTTGGCCACATCTTGGTCGAGGGCTTGGGCTATAGCAACCCGCTGGTGCAGCAAGGTATCGAGGAGCTGCGTGACTCTGAGCTGTGGGCACAGGTCGAGGAGGCCTACCCTGAGCTGAACGACCGCGACCTCGGTATGGAGGTGCTCGTTACTGCCATTGGCCGTAAGGGTAGTGAGCTGTTTGAGAACCAGAAGAACCAGTCTAAGTTTAAGACTATCTACAACCGCATCATGCGGGCTATCGGTAAGCTGTTCGGCATCACGCCAAAGGCTACGGAGCAGCTCGCCGAAAAGCTCATGTCCGGTGACATCAGCGACATCAGCCTCAACAACATTGTTACCGAGCAGTACCAGCGTCGTACTAATACGCTGCAGACTGCAATCGAGGACTCTCGTCGTGAGGTAGCTGAGCACTTGCAGAACATGCGCCGTCGTGGTGGCACGTCTGAAGAGGCACAGGATGCACTGAACCGTGCATGGGATTTGGAGAAGCGACTGAAGAGCAAGGCTACCAACGGCGTGAAGATGGCTGCGGTTAAGAACGCAGCGCAGGACGCGACGAACATTAGCTTTACTGTGGTCGAGTCTCTCGAAGACTACATGACTAATGCGGATAGCAACATCTCTCGTCCGGGCATTCGCCCTGAAGAGCAGGTGCTGCTTGACCAAGCATACACCCTGCGTGAGGAGATGAACCGTCTCAAGCTTGCCATCGCTTCGTTCGACGGCATCGAGACTGTGGGTCCTGCGCAGAAGAAGTTGTTGGGTGAGCTCATGCAAGCTCGCAACGAGATGGAGCGGGCGTATGACCAGCTTGACCAGTTTGCACGCGAGGCTATCAGCAAGAAGCTGTTGGCTCAGTCTACAGACAAGACGCTGACCGAGGCTGACCTTGACGGTATCAACGTGTTTGATTTGTTCGACTACGCTAAAACCCAGCAGTTGGCTAAGGACTCTAGTGCCACGGGCAGTGCAACACTTGGTGGTGCAGAGCTCAAGAACGCTGTCATGCAGCTGTCGCACAAGTTGGCCTCCGGCATCATGGACGCATCTAACTTTGAGTCCAAGCAGGACGCCGCTAAGGTGAACCAGTTGTTGGACAGCGTTAGTGTGCCGTTGGATAAGTTGATGACTGCGGACGGTAAGTATCTCATTACTGAGTTTAGTCGCGAGTACTACGAGGGACGGGAGAAGGCACGCCGCCAAGGTCCTGTTGCTCTTGCTAAGTTCGACGCGGCCAACACGGAGATGGAGCAGACGCAGCAGTACATGAACGAGTTCGGCATCGAGCACACCATGAACATTGAGTCTCGTGTCTTTGAACTTAAGAACCGCCTGCGTAACCCGCAGCTGAACAACGCACTGATTCGTAAGCAGTCACGTGAGCTGGCCACTGAGTTGGAGCACATGGCTTTGGACTTCCCGAAGTACCACAACATTGAGGTGGCCGACGGATTCCAAGTTGCATACGAAGAAGCCAAGCGTACACAAGAGGAGGAGATTGCACGTATCGACGCAGCACGCGAGGCTGGCGAAGATTACGAGAAGGATTACGATGCAGTCAATGCACTGAACTCGTTCGTTGCAGAGAACGCAGTTGCCGAGATTAACGGCAAGGCTACTCCGATGACTGGCAAGTACGCCAAGCACACGGTGAAAGAGGAGTTCCAGAACAAGAACTTCGACGGCAAGGCTAAGCCTAAGTCACAGCACGTCAATGCTGAGTGGACTGCAGCTAGCGATGAGGTCAAGGGTGCACTGAACGAGTTGAAGGACGTCTTCGCTCGGGCTACTGGTAGCCACGGTGCACGTATGATTGAGCGTGGTTACGTCCCGACTTACAAGAGTCACAAGGGCGAGACCACGACTGAGGGTCTCAAGCGTAAGGCCGACAAGCTCCGCGAGAAGATTGACTTGCTCAAGGATAAGGGTGAACGCGACAAGCTCATTAGCGAGCTCAAGGACATTGAGCACATGATTGGTAACGAGCAAGGCGTTGACTCACAGGGTAACCCCATCTACACCACAAACAATGGTGCGTGGACGTTTGCTCACAAGAACAAGGAGTTCGACGGGTTTGCTGACGACGATGCGTTCAAGAACAACATCCGTCAGTTCGTCATCGACAGCCACAAGCAAACAGGTCGTCGGTCTCTCGAGGCCATGGCATACCTGACGCGCGGCTATCTCGCTGATAGTAAGGTGGTTGATAGCAAGCACACCTTCGGTAAGAAGGGGGCAGCTTGGAAAGCTGGAGGTAACTCCAACATCATCAAGACGTTTGATGCGTTCTTCGAGGGTACCATTGCGGACAACTGGCGCGACAAGAGTTCGCTTGACTCGTTTGCTGACGGCGTGCAGACGTACACCTCTTTGATGGGTGTTGGTTTGAACCCTTCTGCGTGGGTCAACAACTACGGATACGGTGTTGTGCAGAACCGCTTGTCTAACCTTGGCGAGGGTGCTTACTCTAAGGATTCTTTGAAGAAGGCCAACAAGTTGCTGCAGTCTAGGTCTAGCAAGCTGTTGTCTGATGTCTGGACTGGCAAGCGTTCGTTGGAAGACAAGGCTATGGCCGTCATCCACAGCTTCGACATTGCAGAGGACCAGCGCGAGCTGCCGTTCAACATGCGTGAGAGCGGGACTAGCAAGGCTATGAGCAAGGCGTTTATCGGTCAGACTTACGGCGAGCTTATGCTGCAGAACAGTGTGATGTTTGCCATGATGATGGACACCGAAGTTGTTCTCGCCGACGGTGAGGTGACAAACCTCTACGATGCTCTCGAGCATGACCCGAAGACTGGTGCTATCTCGTTCCCCGAGGGTGCACAGATGAAGTCCGGTGCGCGCCACGTGCCGCTTGACTCTAACTCTATGGGTGCGTTTACTAACAAGGTGCGCCACCAGAACCAGTACGTGCACGGTGCATACAACAAGCAGGACGCAGGTCTCTTGCAACGGCAATGGTATGGCCGCTTGGCTATGCAGTTCCGCCGTTGGTTGCCGATGGGTATGAAGACCCGCTTTACTGCTCGCCACTACAACGAGGCGCGTGAGCGTGAGGAGATTGGTACGTACCGCGCACTGCGGGAGGTGCTGGCTGCTACGCTGCAAGATGTGCAGGAAGCTCGCAAGTTGTTTGCGAAGTTGGATACGTTGTCTCCGGAGGACCAGTTCATGCAGCGGCATGCTCGCCGCGCAATCATCGAGGTGATGGGTGGTGCAGCCCTGCTTGCAGGTACGGCACTGGCAGTCTCTCTCCTTGGTGGAGGTGATGACGAGAACTGGCTGACTGCATTTGCCTTGTCTCGTACCGAGCGTTTGGGTATGGAGCTTATCACATACACGCCGATTGGCTTGATGAACCTGACCAATCAGATTGGTAAGGACCCAATGGCCGGTGGTGCTCGCATTGAGAACCTGATTAAGATTGGTACTTTGGGTGTCGTCGACATGGCACGCCTTGCTACTGGACAAGGGTTCGCAGTCTACGAGGGTGGTCTGAATCGCGGTAAGAGCAAGCTTGCTGTTAAGACAGGTAAGGCTATTCCGCTGTACGACCACGCTAAACGTTTGATTGACATTCCGTCAAACTACATGGCTTACTCCGAGGTTAAGAACCTCATTGGTTGATACGAAGAAGGGGGCCGGTCTCTTACCTCCGGCCCCCTGACTTCTCTCTCAACACAATGGAGTAAAACTCCGAACTGTGAGGGGGAATCGAACCCCCTCTTGTTCCAAACACAGTTACGCCCCGCAAGCCTCGCAGTCTCCTGCTTCGCTTGAGAGGTCACAGACTTTGACGTCTGCCATCTTCTCCTCGCTTGCCTTAGCAAGTTCAGAGTTCATCTTGATACACGTGCAGTTTCCTGCTTCACAAAATTCACACATAGATTACCAGTTAAGAGCTTCCGCAACAGTGGGAAGCAGGGTTTTAAGATAGCTCTTAATCTCCTTTGCCACAAGCTGGATTTCTTTCTGGGCATGTTCGTCATCGCGCAGCTCAAGGAAGTGAATCCAAGAACGCACGTTGCCGGTCATGTGAATCTTTGTGCTAGTGCACAGTGGCAAGATGAAACGTGCCTGCTCGCGTGCTACCCCTGCCTTGATGAGCTCATCGTAAGCATGGCTAGTAGCGTTAAGCACGTGGTCAATCAACTCAGAAGCAGGAAACCCGGGACGAATGTCAGGGTTAAACACCTCAGTGCTAGACTGTCGATTGTCATCGCACTGCTTACGCAGCTCGATAGGTTCGAACATGTTGCCGAGTTGATTGACGTCTTGATACCGTTGACTAAACTCTTGGAATGAGAACGAGCGGTGGCGAATCAGCTGGATGCCGATTGCCTTGCTCGTCTCAATCTCAAACGTAAACGTTGCGTGCTCAAACGGAGACCAGTGCGCGTGCTTAGCTAAGTATTTAACTAGGCCTGCATAGTTACTGGTCTTGTCTGTGCGTTTGCTGGATACCCGTGCAACTTCTACAATCGTCCTCTCTGGGTCCGGCGTGTGTGCAATCAGCTTTACGTTCATACTGGGTCAATGGTTGGGTCAAATTGGTCGAGCTCCTCGAGGAACTCTTCTACTTTAGGGTCTTGAAACATCTCTGGCATCTTACTGGTTTCCAGTTCGATAAGCCGGTCGATGTACCACTTGGCTTTCTGTAGGTCCTGCAGTCCGTTCTTGTTACGCCAGCGGCTAACATACTTGACGACGTTACCCTCGTGATAACCAAGCGCGTTCGTTTCAATGAACTGGATAGGCTCAATACTCAGACTAGAGTAGTGGTCGCCGCCGACTTGCGTCGCTGGCTTTGGTGGTTGTTTGTAGCTACTCATTGAAAAGAAACTTTGTTAAGTGAAACGCGGATACGCTTCCTGTAATTCATGTGTGCATCGATAGCACGCTCCACTCGGTCTTGAGACGAGCACGTAAACACGGCACCCCCATACCCCACTTGGGAGCAGGCGGGCCGGTTTGAGTGCACCTTCTTCACGTAGTCAAGAGACGCCAGCTCTGTCCCTCTAACTTTGGACAGGTGCGGGTACTTCTCAATACGTATAAACTGAATGTCTGCTCCGATGGAATCGAGACGTTCTTCTTTGGCCAAGATGCGGAGCTTGTTAAACAAGCGCCCACCGTCGGTGTCCTTGTCAACTGTCACGCAGTCAAGGGGTTGCATGGTAGCATCAGCTACGAATGCCTTGAGCTTTTGAAACTCTTCGTCTCGGAACGGATTAGACCAGTCCACATTTTCATTGATGTGGGCTAGCAGCCAATCCACTACTTCGATATCAGATGTAATAGGCTCCATCTTTTGCGTATTCGTAATCGTTAACCCAGTCACCAGTTTCAAAGTGGTGCTGGAGTCGGTCGAGTAATGACAAGTATTCTTCACGGCCAGCGTCGATGGTGCGACGTTTGATGATAAACTTGGCGGCACGGAACTCACCCTTTGTCTCAACGGCAAGGATGACATGCCGGTGGCTAGGCTTGAATGCCAAGTCAGGGTACTTCTGCGAAAGCCACTTGGCTGCAGCAATCTCGTACGCTGCCATTTGACGGGCGTAGTGGTAGGTCTCAAAGGACTCGGAGAACTGCGCAAGGTTCTTGGCAGTAGTCTTCAAGTCAATGATAGTATACTCACCAGTTGCAAAGTCAACACGCAGCCGGTCAATCTTACCCTTCAACGGGAAGCTGTACTTCTCATCTTCCCACGTAACCTCCTGCTCGTTGAAGTACTTGACTTGTCCTTCAGCCTCTTCCTTTACCATGTAGATGAGCTTGCGTCCGCACTTGTCATTGTTCAAGCCAGCCAAGCAGCGGTCCATCCGCTCTTCTTGTGACTTGGTAATAACGAAGCCGTCTTCTTCTGCTGTCTTAGTCAGCAGTGTAAAGTAAGCGCCACCGTTCTCGAGCACCTTGTTGATGCGCGTCTCGTCCTTCCACGTCTTGCCGTAGTTGTGCTCGTCGCACGCACTCATGATGGCAGGGTAGTAGTTCTCGAACGGCTTGTACTCAGAGTTCTCAAGGTCGAACGGGTCCACCTTGACATTCTTGAACACCGTGCTTACGATGTCACGAATCTTATCAGGGGTGTTAGTCTTGTCGACTTGGTAGTTCAACAGGTGTGGCTCGAGCACAGCAAGGTGCACAAGGTTGCCGAACTCAAGGCTAGCCGTGGCCAGCTTGGGTCCGTTGCCATCCCAGTGCTGTTTGAAGAGAGCGGGTGAACCGCCCTCCTCAGGATTGATATGACGCAGCGAGCTGTTAGATACAGCCTTGATGTCATAGTATGGGTCGTATACTAACATTAGTACTCGTTGTATTTGTTAATTGTCTTCTCCTCAAACTTCTGAGGGTCAGCAGTCTTTGCATACTCGGCAAGCGAGTCATGCTTGTGGATGTACATCTTGCGGCGGCGCAGCTCTTTCATAGAGCCCACAGTCTCGACAGCACGCAACACAAACGTGCCCTCACGGACAATCTTGTTTGTCTTGGCTTGGTCAATACGACCATCGGCATGCGTGACCTTCGTAATCTCAGCAAGGGCATCGGCTGCATCAAGCTTGATAATCTTGGTATAGGTCTCGGGGTCCTTGAGCTGGTCATGCACCCACGCGTAGTACCAGTCGTTGCCGCTGGATGACAGGTCGACGAGCTCCAACCGTTCCAGAATACTGTACATGTTGTCACGCTCCTCGCGGTATACTTCCATCTCTTTCTCCAACACACGCACGTGGTGCATCATGTTAGTACGGTCTCGTTGGATAACCTTTGCAAGCTTAACGAAGGACCACCCACAGAAGTGGAAGAGAATGTGGCCAGCGAAGCGGCGTGCACGTACAATCTTCTTGTACCTGCGGTCTGAAAAGAACTCTTCCTCAGTCACGTCGAACTGTTGAAGAACTTCATCTATCACTCGCGTCGGCGACGGCAAGTGCTCTGTTGTTGACGTTTGCAGCATTGACTTTTGTACAGCCATGCCGGGGTACGCCCAGTAACTTACGTTTTCCATTGTGTTAAGAGTTATAGTAGGGGGAGAGCCGTCTACCCTCCCCCACTATGTTACATGACGTCTGACTGAATCAGTCGGAAGTCATCGTCGCCAGAAGACACCTCGATTACTAGGTAACCGGGGTAATCTTCATGGCTTTTATCGAAGAGCTTAAAGTCTCTCAGCTCTCCGGGAAATATGAATTCAAGCCTACCTTGCAGCAGCCGAGTGTCCTTGGTGTTGGGCAATCGGCATACTGCGTAGGTAGGATGCTCGGTGTCCTTTACCAATTTCTTGATAGTCCACCGAGTATAGAGCTCACGCATACACGCGACGCTCGCTAATGATAGCACGCTGAGCCTCAGCCACTTCGCCGTCTGCGATAGTAGCCTCGTACTCTTTGAGCTGCTCGTCGAGCTGGCGCTCTTCGTACGTCTTGTAGTCAACCTCGAAGTACGGAGTGCGAATCTCCATGTCGTTGTTCAGGTCAACAATACCATACGCGTAGTACTCACACACGCGCATCTTCTGATACGTGTAGTCAGCAGGAATAGCGCAGATGTTCATCGGGTTTACGAGGCACGCGATGTATTCGCTTCCGCTTCCTCCGAATCCTTTGACGTACCCCGGAGCACCAATATGCAAACCACTACTACAAGTATTGGCAGGGTCACAGTCAACAGTAGAGCGGTCCATAGAAACCGTGCCACCAATACGAACGGAAGTAGAACCAGAGAAATGGTCTGTATACTCCGGTGCATCAGTGACGCCGGTGACTTGGTTTTGGAACATCTCCTCGAGGTTGCCGAGGGTGTTTGCGGGGTCGATGAAGTTGCCATGATTGTCGGTAATAACGTCGGTCTTGACAGCAACGAACTCACCGCCGTCGGGGTCGGTCATTGCAGTGTAGTTGGCCGGGTTCTCACCAGTGGCCTTGAGCTCTACGTACTTCTGCGGCACCCAACCGGTGACAGCATCGTACGTCTTGTCGGTGCGCTTCACAGAACGGTAGCCGATAAAGTAACCGGAGTCCGTGATAGGGAAGTCGTACTGCGACATGAACTTGAACGCATCGTTGCGTGCTTGCGGGTCGGGGTTCAGGAGCAACAGCTTCCAGAAGTTGACCAGAGGTTGCACGCTGATGTTGTCCTCGACGTGCTGTTGGATACGCAGGACAAGCTCCTCGGGCATTGCAACAGTCTCATAACCAGTCAGGTAGAAGTTACCGTTCTTGATGCTGAAGATGTTGTCGGCGATGAGCTTGCGTCCCGGCATGCACTCGTTGAGCAAGAGCTCTACGTTGGTGCTGTTCGGATTGCTTCGTGCAGACAGAGCTTGGTTGTACAGAGCTACTGCCTCGTCGGTGTTCTTGAACTCCCGGCGGTACATGTCGAGGCCCACGATGACGTGGACTTGGTTGCCATGACGAATGGCATGGATGTTGATGTTTTCCATAATTGTTGAGATGGTGGGGGCCGCCAGTATTGACGACCCCCGGTTTTGATTACGCACGGTTGGGGTACACGTACGTGAGTGCTTCGGCACACATGGCATTGAACTTGGTATTCCAAGTCCGCATGCCAGCGATTGCGTCAGCGAGAAACGGTTGTTTCTCTTGCATGTCAAGGTAGGTCTTGACCATCTTGCCAAGCGGAGCTAGGCTGACGGACATCTGACCAATCTTGAACACGTCTTGAGTGATAGACTCACCGGTGTTGGTAGCACCCATCCGCTTGTGTGCAATCACTTCGGCCTTGCGGACCTGTTGCATGTAACGGTTGAATGCCTTATCACCGGCGCAGTGCAAGTCAAGGAAGGCATCGAAGCCTGCAATCTGACGCATCTGCCAGAAGCGAGTGAAGAAGCGAGTTGCGTCGTTGGTGACCTTGCGGGCCTCACGCTTAGCTTGGAGGTTAGCGAATGACTCGAAGACCTCCATCTTCGCAAACTCCTTGGCAGTCTTGGCGGACACGGCGAACAAACGAACATCGTTCATCTCGTAGTTCTCGTGTACCCAAGCATCAAAGTCTTGCCAACGGCAATCACCATTAGCGTGTTCTTCTTTGAGTGCTTGTACTTCCAAGGTGGTCAAGTAAATAACGCCCTTCCCGATATTCTTCTGCAAATCTTTCAGGGGGCAGTCTACCACACCAAACCGACCAATTCCACGCAAACGAAATGCATCGTTGGCACGAACCTTCTTGTCAGTCTTGTTCTGCTTACGCAGCTCAGCCATACGCAGCTTGCGTGCTTCTCGCCATTGCTCGGTAGCAAGGACACTGTCAGCGTGCACACTGTGTTCTTTGAGCTCGACCAAGAACTGCTTACCAAAGCGCTCATAGAGAACCTCGGCATTCGTCTTGCCGTGTGGCAGTGAGCCAGACTGTGCAATCAAGGTGTGGAACCCAGTGATAGCCATCAGGTTCGGGTCAGCCTTGCGGGACACAAACAGCAGCGGCTTCTCAGAGAACACTTCTGCAATGTACTCCTTGTCGGCAGCAGTAATCTTGATGCCTTGAGGACTACGCACAATCTCAGCCTCTTTCTTCCAGTAGGTACCAGCGGTCACGTTACCGAGCAACACAGCGATAGGGCGGTAGTCAGCGTTCTGCTTAGACCAGCGGAACTTCTTGCCCATACCACGGTTGTTCTCCTGCCACTCGTTCTCCATCTCCAACAGCATGCTGCAGTAGGAAGCGACTTCTCCGAGCGGAGCCTTGGGGAACTTGGTGTAGGTCAAGCCCTTCATGTTAACAAGGTCCTCGGACACACGACGTTGACGAGACATAGCCCAGTCCATGTCGAACTTGGTACCGTCAGGCAGTTCCAATGCGTGCGACTTGCGACCCTTCATAGCTTCGATAAGGCTGTCCGTTTCGGTAGCCTGACTGTCAGCCATGCTTTGCATCTCACCTACGACCTCTGCAAACCGCTCGTTGATGTACGTCTTGGCGTCATCCGTAAGCTGCAAAGACTCGCGGCTCATGGTCGGCATGACCTTACCAATCTCAAGCTTCGGAATAACAGGCACACCACGGTATGTCCTGTAGATGTCTATAGCTTCGAAGTGGTCGTACACTACATTACCAAGTGCAACCTTGTTAGTAACAGGGTCACCGTGGCGGTCAAGCGCAATGTAGAACGTGTCAAACTCATAGACCGTAGCAGGCGTGTACTCCGCGTTGTCGGTCAAGGTCACTGCGATAGGACGCATGAGCAGAGTCTGCTCGTTGACAGCCTTGACAAACTTCTCGTAGTCGAACCGGCTAGCGATGGGGATACGGATAACCGTACCGCAACCCACCTCAGGTGTTTCGCTGAGCAGGGTGCAGGTACGGTCTTGTCCGCGCTTCTCCAACAGGTAGGTGCGCTTGACATTGCTAGACCACGTCTCCACACGGAACACGTCAGTGTAAGCGAACGGGGACTTTGCACCGATACCGAAGCCACCAATCATCTCGTTATCATCGCGCTTGGTAGACGCAAAGTACAAGGTAAAGATGTCATCGATACGTTCAGGATTGATGCCGATACCACAGTCAGTAAATGCAATCTCGCCTTGATTGGAGAAACTGTTTGGTGCTGTGAGGTCAATACGTACGGGCTGGTTGGCCTTACCTGACTCGACGTTGGCGTCGATGGCATTCGAGGTAAGTTCACGTACGATACTGCCGTACTTGTCGGAGTACAGACCGTCGGACATCATGTCCATCAGGAAGCTTTCTGCTTCGGGGGCAAAGCCCATCTTCTTGCCAGAGTTAACAGTTGACTGATACTCAGCGGCGGTGTTCTTAAACTTCATGTTCTGTGTGTTGAGGTGCTCTCGTGCAATAGCGCAGTCTATGAGCGGTTAGAAGCTCAGACTTTCGTCTGATTCGGTTTCGGTGTGGTAGGACACGTATGCCCCGTGTTCCAGTATCTCCGGCCTGTCCTCAGGGACAAGTCGGTATACCAGTTTGCGGTCTTCCGTGTGGTCAACAGGGAAGTAACGGAAGCCGGGTGCTTGTGTGACAAACATAACGTTGTCATCAGGCAGCACGCCGTTCTTCACGAGAGAGTCAAGGAAACATTTGTGGTAAATCCACTGGTTGTCCAAGTCCCAGTTCTTTGCTTGCAGCGGTGCGTACAAGTCCGCTTCGATACGGACAGGTATGCCAACTGGCTCAAGCTTAGAGGTATAGGGTTGGAAGAATTCCTTGATAAGGTTCACAACCTTCGAGCGCATCATGGGGTTCATGTTGCCGCTGTAGAGTTGCTGGCCGTTAATCTTTAGAAGTCGAGGCTTGCTAACCACAGCAGCATTAGCCACAATAGGAAGCCCGTCAGCCCCAAGCAGACGACCACGTAAATCATATTTCTTAAACTTCGCATACTTCTTGGGAATCTTCTGACCCTTGCGGTAGTACTTAGGCTTACGACTTTTGCTGAGCTCCACGTGAGTAATGTACTCAGGAATCTCAATCGTTAACCCAGACTTCGAAGCAATCAATTTGGATAACACGGTCGTCGAGCGTTGCGTTGATGGCGAAACCGTCTTCGCTTGCTTTCTCGTACGTCCATTCGCCTTGGTCTGCGAGCTGCTCCTTGATGTCTTTGATGCACTCAGCTGCCCCTTGTTGTGAGCGGAAGCCTTGCGCTTGGACGGTGCCCTCTTGGGAGTCGAAGACTTGGACGAGCCAGATTTGTTCTGCATCAGCCATTCATTAGCTTGTTAACCCATTGCTGGGCGTGATAGGGAGACGACACCTGTAGGTCTGATATGTCCTTGGCACCTTCGACGAAGGCGTAGTTGATATCAAACTGTCGGCGCATCTTGTTCGTGTTCTTGACACCCGTGTAGTCGTAGTCATAGACTAGTGTAATCTTGCTAAAGCGTTGCTTCAGTTCGTCTACGTAGTCGTATGTCAACGGGTGCACCTCGGACTGCGGAGCAATCGCAGGCACACCATACTCAGCAAACACCATCACGTCCTTGAGAGACTTGGTAATGATGAGGTGCTTACCACCCTTGGGTAGCTGCGAATCGCCTTGCACCACGTCTGTGTTGCATAGGAAGCGCACCTTGTCCTTGAGTGGGAAGTACAGTTTGTAGTCGTTACCACCAAACCAGTAGGCAAAGCCCGGGCTTGTTGCAACGTACCTGTAGATAGGTTTCTCGTTGCACCACGCTTGGTTCAACTGGAAGACCTTGTACTTCTTGAGTGTACTAGGTGTGACGCCGTATTTATGCCAGAACTTCTGGCCAGCATCGTCCATATCCCATGAGCCGTTGAGGGTGTAGGGCTCGATAGTTATGGATGTAGGGTCATTGGCTAGCTTCTTGGCTAGCTCCAACGTTTCGTCAACTACAGGCGTGCGTTCTACACGCAGCAAGTTGAACTCGTCGGTCAGTCTTTTCAAGACCTCGGTGAAGTCACAGCGCAACACAGTGCACGCTACCTCAAAGGCATCCATGGGACGCCCCTTGCCGAAGTCACGAAATAGTAACTTGCCCTGCTTGTTGTAATAGTATACACAAGACGGGCTGTTGTCCTCGCGGAACGGGGAATGAAACTTGGCGTTGATTACAATTGGATGGCCGGTGTACCGGACCATGATTTCTTCTTGCGATACACGCTCAAGTATCCATTCCTTGTTAATAGTAGGTAAGATACTATACATGAATAAAAGGGGACGCCCGAAGACGCCCCCTATTATATCAGTTCAATAGCTTGTACAAGCAGAAGATGAGCATAGCCCATCCAGCACTAATCATAAACATCGTAGCCCAATCTGTGTGACCGGGCAGGCGGTGTCGGATGTACCACCGCTTCAACAAACTCAACCTAGCCATTAGAATACGAGGTCCTCGTCATTGTTGTTAGACACAGGCTGTCCCAAAGGTGGGTTGGCTGCAATCTCGTCCCACGGAGCAGGCTCGTTTACCGGAGTGCTCACGTTAGCTGCAGCAATAGCAGCATCGAGGTCACCGGTAACAGGCCCTGCAGGGGTCGGGTCGTCGAGCAGTGCGTCCAGTCCGCTGGCACTAGTGCCGGCTGCAGACTTAGGAACAACGCGCTCGTACTTCTCCTCAATGGCCAACGTGTCAGGCGTATCCATGCGCTGGATGAAGGGGCGGAAAGCCTGCTTCGGGAACATGGTGTAGTCCTTGTTGTTGAGGATGAGCTTGACGCGAACGTCAACACCCTTGAAGGCGTCACCCAACAGAGACACGACGTTGCCGCCGAACTCGTCCCACGTGTTGCCAGTGATGACAACCTTATCCTTTGGGATAAAGCAAGACAGGATGTGCTTGACACGTCCGCTCAGACCCATCAGTGCATTACGCACCTGCTTGTCTGGGTCCTTGCCCCACTGTTGAGCCATTTGCTTCTGGCGCTCTACGTCCACCTCGAACTCGGTGTGACGGAACTTACGTCCGGACTCGTCCTCAAAGTTAAACTTGAGCACGTTGCCACCCGTACCATCTTGACGCAGTGCTTCAAAGAAGACACCGAGGAGACGGACATTCTGGTTGATACCAGCGGGCATCGGAGCGTTGGACTTGGGGGACTCGACAGAGTTATCAATATTGTACATCAGTCAATGTAGATTTGGGACATGGTGAAGTCGAGCACTTGGCCTCGCAAGTGTTCGCAACGAGCGCCGGCTTCGGTCTCGTCGTCGGCCATAAAGCTGACCTTGAGTACGCCTTCCGAATCACGGAACACATAACCAATGGCGTCGCTGTCGGCCATGATGAAGTTCTTGAGCTTACCGCTCAGGTCAAGGCTGCTGGTGTTAACCTTGATGTCCGTATCATTGGCAATCAAAGTCTTCTTGCGATGACCGATGAGGATGACACCCTTAGCAGCCAGAGGCTTGAGCTGAGAGATAATCTTCATCACGTTATCACGCACCATAGCGTAACCCTTACCGAACTCGAGGTCACCGATGGTCTTGACACCTTCGGACTTGCAGACAAACTCCTCCATCCAGTGCACGATGTTGTCAATCGTGTCAATGGCGATGTAGTCATACTGCGTCTCACGTTCGCGCAATGCCTTGAGTGTAGCCATCACTTCTTGCAAAGTGTTGCACTGCACCTTCATGGCATCAATCATGTCGGTACCTTGCTCGGTATCAACGATGAGACAGTTGTCAAGTTGTGCAAGGGTTGTGGTTTTACCCACCTTGCTCTGACCAAACAAGGTCAGCAGTCGTGGCGATTTACGGCTCGCCTGGGTCCGTTCAGTTGGTAGTTGCATGCGTTACTGAATTGAAAATAATGGTCCGTCCAAGGGCACGTCTGCCTTGTAGTTGTCGGACCACGGGTCTATCCTACCGTTCTCTAGGTTGGCAATCATACGGGTATAACCTTGTGTGCCATGACGATTCTTGAGGACGTGCAAACTAATTAAGTTCTTACCGTCTTCAGTCATAGTCGGGACACGGTCCGGCCCGTAGACTTCCAACCCGAGTAGGGCAGGTTGGTGCATCACGAGGCAAACGTCAGCTGCATGGTACAACTGTTTGCTACCGTGAATGTCGGTCTTAGTGGGAAAGTGAAGCGAAGGTACGCTTGGGTCACGTCGAGACGAAGACTCAATCTTGTCGTTGAGCTGTGACAGCAGGATGTTGAGTGTACCGAACTCCTTACGGATGTCGATGAACATCTTGCCGAGCTCAGCCAACGTCTGAATCTCGTTCTCTCCGGGCATTGATTGCGCAAGCAGCGTGTGGTCCAAGGTGACAACAAGGTTATCATCTGGGAACTTTTGCTTCATGCGGTCAATAGTATTACGAATCTGCTGGCGGTTGCCCGGTGTCTCTACAAAGTAGATGGGCTCGTCCTTCAGTCGTTCTGCAGCAGACGCCACAATCCCGTGCTCTTCCGCGTTCAGCGGCCTGTCAGCAGACATGAGCTTACGATAGCTGATGCCTGTGAGGGTAGAGATGCGACGTGTCATTTCCGCAGCAGCTGACATCTCGAATGAGAAGTGCAGGATGCGGGTCTTGCTTACGTCTTTCTGCAAGGTCGGGTTAGTGAAGTCTCGCAGTAGCATGTTGAGCATGTAGGACTTACCGTGACCGGAAGCCCCGCACAACATATACGTTTGGCCAAACTGGAAACCGCCAAGCAACATGTAGTTGAGCTTGTCCCACCGGCTGGCCATGACTAGTCGGTTACCAGACCTAGCTTCGGATATCTCGTTGGCTGCGTTAACAGCAGCGAGCTTGCTGGTCTGGATGTCCAACTTAGAGGAGCCTTGCTCCGGGTAGTTTCTGTCCTGTGGTGTCATTCATAATCTCTTCTACGGCTACCCACTGGCGGGATGCAAACCATTTCTGGATGCCCATGTGAATCTCGTGGTTGTTGGCAGCCCATGTCAGGGCTTTCATAACGCGGTCGTGCATCTTGCGCTTGACCACCTTCTCGATGTACCGTTCTTCCAGTTCATCCATGTCGGCGTTCAAAGCAGGTACACGCTTACCTTCAATCCACAGGAACTTCGGGTAGGCATCCACGAACTCCTCGAACTTGTCCATCGCTTCGTGCTTCTTAGCTAGTTCTTCTTCGTAAGTCATAGGCTTGTGGTTATGCCACCGATTATCTCGATGGCTTGGTCTAAGGATTGCACGTGTTGGATGTTGGTAGAGTTCTTCTGGCGCTTGCGCATCCACTTCTCATCCTGCGTGTCGGGCATGTATAGATTGATAATGTAGCCAACCTTTCCTTCGACGAATCGAATAGCACGTCCCGTGCGTTGCACGTCTTGTCTAGGTGAACTGCTACCACTTGAGATGATAGCAAGCTCGACACCCGGTACGTCGAACCCCTCGTCCAATGCGCGCGCCGTGTTAATGATGCGTGCCTTGCCGGTGTTGAACTGCTCGAGTGCGTTGCGCCGTTTCTTGGCTGGCATTTTACTAGAGTACGCGACAGACTCGAACGGTAGTCGCCCGGTTATCTCGTTAGCAAAGTCCACCGATTCGCTAAATGTGATGGTCCTCAGCTCCCCCAGCTTGGTGCACAAACGGTACACGCCATCGAGTTTAGACTCGTTAAGGTAGAGCATCTTCTTCCTTTTCGCCATATTGCGGTTGAAGTTGATTGCCCATACCTTGACCTTGTCTGCATCGGCAGCAGACCTGCGAGCGAAGTTCACGCAGGCTTGGTCTGACTTGAGGCAGTTCATTGCTTGCCCAAAGTCGTTGCCGAATTTAGAGAAGTAGTAGCTGAAGTTTCTGGATAGCTCCAGATAGTTCTCGCGGTCTGTGTCATTCAAGTAAACCGGTACGTTCAATACCCTGAACGGGCTGACGTACCCTTCACGCAGCGCTTCTTCGAGCTTGACAGTCGCCACAATGGGCGCCTTCTGCCGAAGAAGATAGTCGTTCCCGTCTTGTCGGGCGACAGTCGCTGTCAGACCAAGTACCTTTCTGTATGTCACCTGCTGAAAGATGGTGCCAAAGGTGCTTGTTGCGTAGTTGTGAATCTCGTCAAGGATGAGAAGGTTCACGTTCCACGTTTGCTTGACCGCAGAGTTTACTACCATTACCGTTACGTTGCTGAGCTCAGACACTTGGTCTTCCCACTGCTTCTTAAGGTGTATGGTAGGTACTACGACGAGTGTAGACTCGCCGGGTTGTTGCGCGTTCAGCGCTTGGATTGCAAGGATGGCAGTGTATGTCTTACCAAACCCTGTGCAAGCCTCAAGAGTACCTCTGCAACCGGCGCTAGACCAGTCACGGAGGATACTCTTTTGGCGTGCTAGACGTTTCTCGTCAATCATCCAAGCTGCTGATGGGGTCGTAGCAACCCTCCTCTTCTACAATCGTCTCCTCAAGCGTGTCATCGGTACAGTTACTCGCAATCTCTGCTTTCATGTTCTCGAAGATAGCCCGTGCTTCCTCGTCACTGGCGGCGTTTACACGCACGTCAATGGAGTAGACTTTTGTTACTACGGCGGACATGGTGAACTCGCGTTCTTCCATTTCCCATCGGTCACGTTGTGTCATGATAAGTCGTCTTTGTGAAACAAGTTCTTTACGTCCTCATTGAGTATGTAAAGCTCACTCATGGTAACAGACAAATGCTGTTTACGTCCTGCGTTGCGGTCCATAATTGCTGTGAATCGCTTCACAATAGCCATTGCGTCATTCTCCATTGAGATTTGTTTCTGATAAAATCATGTCGTCCTCTGTGAGTCCGTCCATGACAAAGAACTCGCCCCACGAGACTGTACCTTTACCGACAGTTTTAGGCATTTCGCCGTGTACGTCAGTAATAGATACGCCCCAGAAGCGGTGTTCTCCGTTGTCTTCCTCGGTCAACGTGTCAATCTCCACATACTTAGGCGTAAGCCTGATGTGAAAGTTGTGCTCGTCGCCGCTTACGTTCCATCCGGCCTCAAGGTCAGCTCGGTACAAGTTCTTTGGAATGTCCAAATTGTAGAACTTGTTTTCACCGTACTGCCATGTCAGCATAAATGGACGCGTGTCGTTGATTCCTTGCATCTCGAAAGCTACAATCATTCTCCACTGGAACCATGTCCACCTTTGCCACGCTCGGTCTCTTCGAACTGGTCAAATACCTCGTCATCAACTGGCATAAATGCAACGCTGACGAAGGGCAGTACCACAAGCTGTGCGATACGCATGCCGGGTGTAACTACAAAGTCTTCCTTGCCCGTGTTGAGCAAGTTGACCATGATTTCACCACGGTATCCACTGTCGATGATGCCCGGCGCGTTAGCCACGATGAGCCCGTTCTTGTGTGCAAGTCCGCTACGCGAGCAGACCATGGCAACAACGTCATCAGACAGAGCAAGACGGAGTCCAGTACGGACAAGCTGACGCTCGCCGTACCGGATTGTTACCGTCTCGTTTGCCGTGATGTCAGCACCTGCGTCACCCTGATGGGCATACGTAGGCGCGTTACCATTGCAAAATACTCCCTTAAGCATCCTTCTCGGATTCTTGTGTAGCCTCTGCTTCTTGTGCAGCTGCTGCAGCTTTGGCAGCAACGTTCAGTCCACCAAGAATCTCGAGTGAAGTACCAGCAAGCACGAGGCATTGGGTCATACGAGCACGCAAAACTTGGTCGTCTGTCTTTTCGGTAGCCGCTTGCGCGAACTGGTCGAGTTGATTCGTAGCGGCACGGAGGTCTTCAATAACTCCGTCAAGTGTGATTTCTTTGCTCATTTTTCCCAGCATTTAGAGGATGTAGTATCGGACTTGAGCAGTCCGGAGGTCACGATAGTCTTACCCGCGAGCTCCATTTGTTCTGTAATGATAGGCTTGTACTTCTCCAGCAAGTCATCGCGAACGACGAAGTCAAGCTGGTCATGTACGGCCATAACCATCTGAATCTCATCACGCTTGTCGTGAATGATTTGACGGATACGGCACATAGCCTCTTTGGTCATGTCCCCCGCAGCACCCTGAATAGGAGTGTTACGTGACATGCGGTCGATTGCACCGAGGTCTTTCATCTCAGTGGCAGGGCCGGCCCACAATGGAAACTTGCGGATGCGGCCGTAGGGCTCCATCGTGCGGATGTAACCGTGCTTCTTGCCAAAGCGTCCATTCTTGTCAAGGAACTTCTTGATAGACGGGAACACTTTGAAGTACTTGTCGATGAGCTCTTGTGCTTGCTCGACAGGTATGTCAAGTGTATCGGACAGTTTGTGCGGGCCCATACCATAGGCCAATCCAAAGTTGATACCCTTGACTGCATTACGCAGGCTCTTATGTCCTTTGCAATCGCACTTGGACTTGTGAGCCATGTAAACACAGTCGTCATCAGCTGCGTCTACCCACTCTTGTCCGTAGACAAGGTCGGCGCAGACTGAGTGGAGGTCTTCTCCGTTCTCGAGGGAAGTGAGCCACACAGGGTCTTGTGAACCATGCGCGATAATACACAACTCTTGGGATGAGAAGTCGGATGAGACGTACGACCAACCTTTAGGAGCAATAAAGCAGTTTCTGTAATCATTGTCGGCTGGTATTTGCTGCATATTGGGGCGGGACGAACTTACTCGACCTGTCCTAATAATCTGCGTGAAACTAGTGTGAACTTTTCCATCAGAATCGATGTACTTATCACACCACTCGGGACCAAACGCCGTAGCCTTCTTGTACTTCTCCTTGAACTGCACGAAAGCAGGGATAAGGGGGTGTACACTCATGTGCTTGGCTACCAGTATCTTAGTGTCGGAAGACTCCAATTTAGGTAGTAGCTTTTGAAGGATAGGGGTGGTCTGATGAGGTGATGACCAGTTGATGCTTACCGAAGAAACGCGTGCCACGTCCTCGGACGCGAAAAGGTCCGTCTGAAACGCGGACGGCTTGAATTCTGAAAACGTATCGTCATTAAGAATAAATTCGTTCAGCTGGCGCTCTAGTCCTTGCGCCTCTGCGAGTTTGTCGGCAGCTAGGTTTAGCCACCTGTCTCTGTCCACGAGCATACCGTTGTACTCGATGTCCGAAAACGCGAGCACTGCAGCATTCTCCAAAGAAACACAGCTCTCGAGCTTCTGCTTAGTAGCGTCCGCCGTTTGTAAGTCACGCACCTGTTGCAGGTACTGGACGTCCTTGGCAGCATAGATAATCTGTGCTTTGGTGAACTCACCTTCGTGTCCGATGAAACTAGTCTGCTCTTCCTTGGACATATAGATACCGAGGTACCTGTCCAGCAAGGCAGCGAGTCCATAGAAGCCACGCACAGTGTCCTTACCATTGGTAAGTACCTTCTCAATCACCATCGTGTCGTGCACGTTGGCGAGTGTCATGCCGTAAGCCTTAAGAAACTTGTAGTCAAAGCTGACGTTGTGCAGAATCTTCTTGCTGGCACGCGACTCAAGGAGCAGTTTGACTAGCGGAAGTTCCGGTTTGTGCCGGACATCGAATACAAACTGGTGCTCACTGGTACCGAGTTGAATCGTGAGAAGCGTGTCGTCCACAAAGGAGAGGCCTGTGGTCTCCGTGTCGACTTGGAATGACCGCCATTTCTTGAGGTAGTCGTATGCATTCTGCTCGGTGCAGGTCTTGATGTCATCGAAGTTAGAAGTCTGGGGGGAGATGTAATAGACCATTAGAGAAAAGTGATGTAGCCCAGCAGTTTGTACACGAAGTTCAAGCGCCCAGCTGCAGTCATGGCTTTCTCTTGATAGCGCTGATACATTGGGTAGTTAGTAGTCTGGGAAAACCTGTCCATCATGCGATGGTTTACCTCGACAACGTGTTCGTAATAGGCCTGAATACTGAGCAGGATACATGCGATGGCAAGCCATACACCGAACAGGATAACAGCGACGGCTGCTGATACAGCAAGCACATCGAAAAACCAAAGGATAGTCATTAGAATATGTATCTGATTGTGTTCCAAGGTATTACACGGTCGTGTATCTCAGTGAAACGGTTAATAGCTTGACGCTTTAAGTCACGTCGGTAACGTACATTCTTGCCACCGTACTGGCTGGTCTTGGGTTCCTGTATTGCAGGGTTCCACAAGAGGTGCTCAGCGGGTAGCTTGTCTTCGAGGTTGCGCATGTGCTTCTTCTCCTCGTGTGTGAGGAAGATGCACTCGGCCAGCACAATGTCCTTGTTGCAGTGTGCGATACCATCGTTGAGCTGCCAAAACAAGTCCTCGTAGTCATCTTCCCAACCATTGTATAATATGATTGGGCTAAAGTTTACATGGATGTCGTAGCCTGCATCGATGAATTCGTCGATAGCTGCGATGCGGTCTGCAATAGATGCAGTGTTTGGTTCTACCATGTCAGCGATACGCTGGGGCATGAGCGAGAAGCGAATCCGTACCTTGCCCTCGGGGTTGAAGTCGAGGAACTGGCGTGGGATTGTCTTGGTAGCCATGCTTGCCATAGCAAGGTCGTGGTCACGGAAGAACGAGAATATCTTCTCCCAATCGTGGAACTTCGCGTGTAGCGCAAAGTCCTCGTTGCAAGAGATATCGTAAGATATGAAATGGTGGTGCGTCTGGTTCGGCTTCTCTACATCTGAGTAGAAGTGAACGTGACGGTCAATGGCCTGCAGGATGGTGTCAGCATTGCCTGCTACTGTTAGGCCGTTGGGCATGTGTCGTTTCATGTAG
>Ga0208767_1000205_pt1 | contig 43771 bp, 42 predicted proteins | sample VirMetDEL_Mar_21_FD_184514 | JGI IMG/M metagenome (GOLD analysis project Ga0208767, IMG submission 184514) | Aqueous microbial communities from the Delaware River and Bay under freshwater to marine salinity gradient to study organic matter... | ecosystem: Environmental > Aquatic > Marine >...
AACGCACCGGGATCGGTGGTGTCGCCAGAGCGGATGTTGCCGACGATGTCCGTGGTGGGGACATCAGCGTCTGCGTCAGGCCCGACGCCGCCGCCCAGGACATCGTTGTCGGGGTCGTCGATGAGGGCGCCGGTAGCGGCGTCGTAGATGGCCCAGTCGCCGGGGCCGGGGTCGAGATCCGTGGTCGGGGTGATCGGGTAAGGCGAGCCTTGGAGGGCGAAGGGGAAAGAGTAGGTGCCGCCTAATCCGAAGTTGTTGGAACCCGACACATTTATTGTGCCTAAGCCGTCTGTAACCCAAACAGAACCGCTAACAAGCGCCAAGTTGTTTACAGCGTCAATGTTCATAACGCTGCCCGCAATGCCGTTTTGCCCGACGCGGATTGCCCTCGGGGAATCTAGCAAGGTGCAGTTTCTGACCTTGTAATCTGCGGTACCCGCAATTGAAGGCGGCCGAACGTCTAGGGCAGCAAAGTTGGCGGATATGACGACGCAGTTTTCAATTGTTATGGGCGCGACAGGAATTGAGGTGAGTGGTTGCGACAAAACTCCATAGTTCCCTGTGGCTGTAAGTATGAGGTTTCGGCATACGGTGCCACCGGCGTTTACAAAGTTGTAGAAGCCATAGGTCCCTTTTAGGTTTAGGCCGTTGAAGACGGTGTAGTTTTCATTCTGCACCGTGACCGGATAAGTGCCCTGGATAATAACCCCAGCCGAAGAGTCGCCGCCATGCTCTGACCCCGCGGCAGGCTTGTAAGTCACATTGCGCGTGGCGTCGGTGGTCAGCGAACTAGAGAAGGTCACATCCTCCGTGTAAGTCCCCGCATCCGCCTCAAACACGATAGCCCCGTTGTTCGCAACGAGGTCGGTGGACCCGAACTCTAGGGTAGCAATGCTTGCCACAGCGGCCTCGGCTGCCGTGAAGTCGATGTAGTCCCGCCCCTCACCAATCGTCTTCGTAACGACGGTCGGCCCCTGCGGGATCTCGAACGCACCGGGGTTGCTGATTTTTGCTCCGCGCGGGTTGCCGATGATGTCGTACCCAGGGACATCGCCCGCGCCGTCCAGAAAGCTCAGGCCCTGGCCGATGACATCGTTGTTCGGGCTGTCTAGCAGCGCGCCGTTCGAGGCGACATACAGCGCGTAGTCTCCGGCTCCGGGGTCGTAGGAGGTGCTGGCGGTGATCGTCGCGGGGCTGCCCTGGATGGCGACCGGGAAGGGTTGCGTCGCAGGGCCAAAGTTGTTGGAGCCGGTAGCCGAGGCGGCTCCAGCGCCACCTATTGCTTTGTCCGCAAGGCAGAGGGTGTTGATTAGCTCAAGGTTGATCGCGCCTGAGGCCGGAGCTGAATTGAGGAAATAACTGTAAGTTCCGACGACTGGGCCGAATGTGCAGTTGAGAAATGATATGTCTACTGAGTAGCCACTTGTTTGCAGCCAAATGGCATACGCAAATCCCCAAGTTGCGCTAACCAAAAATGAGCAGTTTTTGACGCGGACAGGGTGACTTGCTGAGCCAACTGGGCCAGTCGCGCTAAGACCAGCTCTTAGGCAGCCACGATCCCCACCGGTGTAGACTATACAGTCTTCAAGGATGGTGCCTACACCATCGCCAAGATAGACAACAGGGACCAAAGCGACCGCAGAGCTTTGTTGCAGCGACAAGCCCGAGAAAACGGTGAAGTCGTCAAAGAGCCGGATTACGGATGCGGCGTTGAAGTCGATATTGACTCCGGCCCCAACGACCCCACCGTGCTCTGCCCCAGCGGCGGGCTTGTAGGTCACATTCCGAGTCGCATCCGTGACCAGCGAGCTACTGAAGTTCACGCCCTCGTTGTAGGTGCCCGCATCCGCCTCGAAGACAATCCGCTCGTTGTTGAAGACAAGGTCGGCTGATGTGCCGATGGTATCGACATAGGCCTCGGCGTCCGTGAAGTCGATGAAGTCTCCATCGGGCCCAATCGTCCGCGTAATCACCGTGGTCGCCTGCGGCACCTCAAACGCCCCAGGGTTTGCCAGAGCACCCGACCGCGCGTTGCCCAGGATATCCGTCGTCGGCACATCGCTGTTCACGGACGGGCCCACGCCGCCGCCAATCACATCGTTGTTGGGCGAGTCGAGCAGAGCCCCGTTCTTGCCCACATAGAGCGCGAAGTCGCCTGCGCCTGGGTCGTAGGCGGTTGAGGCGGTGATCGTCGCGGGGGTGCCTTGGAGCGCGACAGGGAACGGGTAATTGCTGACGCCGAAGTTGTTGGAGCCCGTGACGGTTACAGGCCCAACAGCCGTCGCTCTGTATGCGCGGTCACTTATTGTCAAACAGTTGACGATCTCGGCGGTAATAGTTCCTCCTTGTGAGTTTAGGTTGTAGCCGTATCCGCCACTCGGAGCCCTGTTTATAGCGGTGCAGTTTCTGAATTTGCCGTCAGCCGTAAATCCGGAAAGAGTATAAAAGGCGAACCCGTACCTGTTGCCCTGATGAAAGGAAACGCAGTTTTCCGCCACAATGCCCGCATTCTCGATTCCAAACAAACCTTGCTGGGTAGTGGACTCGAAGATGCAGTTCTGCGCCACGGTCCCTTGGACTTTTGTAGAGCAGGCATCGGATATTGCACGCACACCTAGCCCGATCAGGTGAGTATTAGCGTCCTCAATAAAGAAACCCGGCGAACCCGTAAGCTGGTCGATGAAGACGCCCCCATCGAGGATTCCTCCGTGCTCGCTACCTGCCGCAGCTTTGTAGGTCACATTGCGCGTAGCATCGGTCGTCAGGCTTGAACTAACGGCTATCTGACTAGGCTCGTTGTAGGTCCCCGCAGCCGCCTCGAAGACAATCGCCCCATCGCTAGCAACGAGGTCCGTAGAGCCAAACTCTGCGACGGCAATGTTCGCTACATCCGCTTCCGCGTCAGTAAAGTTGGTGTAGTCGTATTCCGGCGGCGCCGGAAGGGGCGGGTTAGGCCCAATCGTCTTCGTGATGACCGTGACCATCAGGCACCAGCTTTGTCGTGCATCGCCACCAGCACCGCTGACCACACCGCCTTCATGTCCTCAGGCGCCTCGTCCAGCGGGTGGTACTTGCGGTAACGCCCATCCGGCGTCTGCGGCAGGTTCTGGAGCGTGTAGCGCCGCTTGCCCAGCATCTCACGGCCTAGCTCCGGCTCGTTCGGGTCAATCAGGTCGCCCTCCCAAGGCGCAAGCAGAGCACGCACTTCCGGGTCCGTAGGCTCACGGTCCACGATGTACAGGAAGGACCAGTCGCCACCCTCGTTAGCTACCAGCGCCTTACCAGGGAACGCTGCCGCGTCGTGGATGTTCACGATGTCGTGGTCGTCGTAGGTCAGACGACCGCCAGGGGTGCTGAAGCAGATGAGGGTAGCCATTGTTCGTGTTGTGGGGGGTGGTGTGGCGCGGGAGCCGAAGCCCCCGCGCCGTTTCTAGCTCAGATCAGGCGAGCTTTTGGCCGAAGCCAGACACGCCGTCAAACATGACCCAGTCAAGCTCCGCGCCGTTGGAGCCTGTCTCAAGCATGAAGGCGACAATTTTGTCGCCAGCGGTAGGCGCAATAAGGTCGTTGGTGGTCACTTTGCCGGAGACGCCAACACCAACAGCGGGAGTGCCGCTGACAAGGGCCTGGACGATGCCGGACAGAGCAAACAGGCCTTTTTCGCCCGAAGCCACACTCTCAAGAGCCACCGCCAGGATGCCGAACTCGTTGTCATCAACGGATGCGTCACCACTCGAGATGTTCTTGGTCTTGTAGAAGTGGGGGATGGTGTCTTCGTTGCTCGTAGACACTTCATCGGCCACAGCCACCACGTCACCTTTCGCAATGGCGGCGTGAGCCTCCAGTCGAACGGTGATGGTGCGAATGTCAAGGCCACCGCCGGGGCGGCCCATTCCAAAGAAATCAGCCATTGTTCAATCCTCCTTAGATCAGGCGGTGTAGGTGTAACGCACACCATCGGGGGAAAGGATGCCGTGACGCTGACGCGAGCGGCAAACAAAGTTGTACCAGCTATCCACCGGGATGATGGTGGTGAAGGGCTGGTTCGGGTGACGCATCGACGGGTGCTGGTACATGTAGCGCGTGCTGTGGAACACATACTTCATGTAGTTGCCGTTGATGAAATAGTACCGAGGGCCCTGGTTGGTCGCTTGCCCTTCCGTGGCGCTGCCCGCGTAGCCCGTGTAGGTGTCGAGCTTGGAGGCGTGCACCAGATCAATGCCAGCGTACTTAGGCGACTGGTAAGCAGGGTCTTGACGAGAGGCCGTAACAAAGGTGTCTTGGCTTTCGCGCAGAAGCTGCTGGTAAATCCGCAGACCGGCCTTCGAGCAGCCGATGAACATGGCGTTCAGCGACGGGTTCTCGAAATACTCCTGATGGCTCGGCGGCGGAGTGAACTGCACATCCAGGAACAGCTTGTCCATCTTGCTGATGATGTTGCCGCTGTTGTCAACATCAGTCGAGTTATAAGTTTCCTGCTGCGGAACCCACTTGGGGTAGGTCACAGGGGAAAGCCCTTGGACATCCGAGAAGCCGGTATACAGACCGTTAGACTCCTCGTTGAGGAAGGCCGGGATGCTGTAGGGGCGGGTGCCGGTGCTGTCCTCCATGTCCGTCTTGGACGGAATGGCGAACAGGGCGTCCTCCATGCCGTTCAGAATGGAAGTCCAGAGACGCTGCTCCTTAACGCGCTTGAGCCGCTTGTAGGCGTGGTGGCGCGCGCCGCGCGACAGGCCACCGCCCACATTCAGTTCCACTTCGGCATCGGTGTAGGCCATGTGGTCCACACAGAAGCGCCAGTGGATTTCCCAGTTCTCCAGCACCTGGGGGTTCTCCCAGGTGAAGGTCTGGTTCGGCTCGTAGTATTGGAAGGTGCTCTCCTCGTCAAACATGATGGTGTCTTTGATCGACGCACCACCCTGAATGGTTTCGGAGGGGCCCTTACCCCGCATGAAGCGACGCAGCAAGTAGTTGTTCTTGACTGCTTCGTTGACCACATCTTCGGCGCTCGTCAGGAACGCCGGTCCCGTGGTATCGACAAAGTCGGTGAAAGTAGAAAGTGCAGAAGCCATCTCTTACTCCTATGAGATGCCCTAACGGCCCGTCAGCGCTCTTGCCTTTGCGATGCGGTCGGGATCGTCGCTTTCCAGCAATGCGAGGACTCGGTCCTCTACATCTTCGCCAGACAGCACCCCTTCCTCCATTCGCTCGCCAATCGCCCGTGACGGCGTACCGTTATTACGAAGGTTACGAAGTTTAGTGGTTGCCGACTCGGCCTCCCCTCGAAGCTGGTCACGGAACTCGAACGCAATCGCGTCCTCCATCAGCTGCCCGATGTCGTTGTGCGAATCGGCGCTGTAGAGTTTGTTCATGCGTTGGATCACGCGGCCATACTCCTCGCTAGAGGTGTCGGCGACTTGCGGAAACCGATCCGCAAGCCGAGCGCGCGCTGCCTCAATCTGCTGCCCGGCAATGAAGTTTTGCAGCCCTTGCAACTGCTGCTGCAAAGGGGCCAACACTGCCGCATAGGATTTTGCCAGCATTTCGGTGCCTTCGTCGTCTAGCCCGGCATAGTCAGCAAACACTCGCGCAGCTTGTTGCAGGTCACCCGAGATGGGTTGACCGGTAGGCGCCTCTGCTGTGGTGGGCTCCTCCGGCTCCTCTTGGGTCTGCTCGTCTTCGCGGGCCTGCTTTGCCTTGGACTCAGAAAGCATCCGATCAACGTCGGACTGCACCTTCTTGCGATGGGCAGCCAGGCGCATAACGGCCTCGTCGCTCAAAGCTCCGAGGTCGTCTTTTGAAAACCCGTCGCGCCGCAAGACGCTCCAGGCCTCTGCGATTTCATCCGTGTCGATGTCTTCGCGTGCATCCCGCTCTTGGGCTTGCGGTTCGGAGGGTTGACCCGTTTCAGCAATGGGCTCCTCGACCGGCTCAGGTGCAGGTTGTTCGTCGTCGTCAGCGCCGTCAATCTCCATGAGGTATGCGCTTTCGCGCTCCTCAATGGCGCTAACCGTTTCGGGCGTCGTGCCCTCGGCAAAAGGCAGCTGGGGGTCGCTGCTTTGCGTGTCTTGTGTAGTCGTGTCAGTCATCAGAGTTGGTCATACTCGATGGTGATGCCCTCTTTGTCGCGGGCGCGAGCCATAGAGTTTTCGATCTCCCGGCGGCTCGTGAAAACCGGGCGACCCTGTTTGTCGAACTCGCCTTTATGGTGCTTCCAGTTGCGCGGAAGCTGGGTGCTGGCAAAGTTAGGCGTCTTCTTGACGATGATTCCGAATCGCTTGCTCATTTGGATTTGGCTCCTTTGCTGCGGTTTGCGCGCCTGCTGACTATACGGGTGTTGCTGCGACTGTTGCTACCACCTTTACTGAGTGGCCGCTTGTGGTCAACCTCTTTGCCGTCGCCCTTGCGGACCTGACCGGCCTTTGCGGCGCGGCGGCGCGCTTGCACGCGCTTGGTGCGGTCTGCAATAGCCTTGGGTGAGGAGTGATCGCGGGCGTACTCCTTTTTGTAGTCTCGCTTGCGGCGGGCCATTACCACTTCTTGCACGACCAGTACCGTGCCGTCAGCTTGCTGGGGGGCCTAGAGTCGCAGCCGTGGCGGGCGCGGAAGTTCTTGCGGCGCCCAGGCTGATCTTTCTTGATGGTCATGTTGGGGTCGCCAAACCGAATGAGCTTCACCCGGCTGCCGTCTTTTGCCAGCACGGCAAACTTCTTGCTCTTGCCGGGAGTGCGCTTGGGCTTGTTGTAGCCACTAAAGCACTCGCCAGCCCGACAGAGCTTGCTGCTTTTCTTTTTGCTCGCTTTCTTAGCCATCACATTGCGGAGTTCATGCCCTGCACTCGCTGGGGAGCGCCCGTGGCTGACGCTTGCTGCTGCATTGCTTGCAGCATTGCGGCCATGTCTTGCCCGGCCATCGGGATGGTCTTGCTCGGAGGCTTTCCGGTCTGGAGCCCTTTCGGGCCCGCGTCCTTCTCTAGGCGCGGCTGCATTGAGGCGGCCGCCACCATGGTTTGCTGCTGGCGTTGAGCGCTGAGATCCTGAGCAAGACGCTCCAGCAGTCGGTCGTCAATTAGCTCAATCATGTCGGGCGCGTTCATCGCGTTGCCAATCTTCGCAAAGTGATCTTTCCACGGGTAGTCCGGGAACACCTGCATGAGCTGCAAGCTGTTGAGCAACATTGAGTGCATTTCCAAGGCGCGCTTCTGCGCCATACCCTCGGACGCACGCTCCATGCTGTACGGCTCAATCTCAAGCTCCAGGTCGTCGAAGCTGTAGTCGCCGTCTTCATGACCGCCGCCTTGGAACATTGCGGTAATCTCGGGCGGCAGCCCAAGCTCCTTCATTGCGTCCTCGCCCAGAGGGAACACGATGTCGTCATCGTGATACATGTAGAAGGCTACGCGAGTTAGCGCTTCGCAGACGCTCGACGTAAACGACTGGCGAATGAACGCCATGCGGGTGTTGGCCGCTTCCGACGCAATGCTGTGTTCCGTCGCTGTGCCTGCACCAGAGATGCTGCCACGGAGGGCCTCGTCCATACCAAGGACGCGATCCGCGCGATGGCGGCATGTAGCAATCCAATTGGCTTGCTGGTCAGTCTGTCCGCCCATGACGAACTCCTGCACCAGTGCTTTGCCGTCCTCGAACGGCACAACCGCGACATAGTCGTGTTCGACATTTTTGACAAGCTGTGCTGTGCGCGGGTCGTTGACGCCAACGATGCGCTTGTGCTTCATCATGCTGTTGCTGGCAGCGATGACATGATCGTTGAGATCGCGAACCTGCGCCTCGACGGCGGTAAGCGGCGCAAGGGGGTAGACCTTTGACGGCACCTTGTACGCGCCAAACATTACATAGGGCCCAGTTGCCGGGCCGTAGTAGGGGCGCGGCTCGCGCACAAAATGCGCTGAGCAGTCCTCTTCCGGGTCAATTGCGCCGAGAGGTTGATTGACGCCCAGCGTGTAGATCGTGCCGTAAAACCCCTGCTTTGGGCCGGGGCTGTCATCGAGCGTTACCTCGGGCACATAGATCTCGTAGCACCAGACCTCTTCGCGGTCGGGCGTCTTTTTGTGCCCCGTGCCCCACTTGCGGTTGGGGTCATCAGACGCGCCTAGCTGTTGAATGCTCTCTAGGTTCCACCCCTGCTCTGGGCGGCTCTCGGCGAGGTCTTCCAGATCCTCCAGGTCCATGCGCCACATGTGCCCAGAAAAACGCGCATCAGCAAAGCGCTCGGCCTCGGGGTCAACAAAGAAGCGGCGCGGGTCAATGCGCTCGCATTGCGGCCACTTCTCATCGTGATCGCACCCAGGGCGCTTAGGGTACCCATACTTCTGCTTGTGGTCTGGGCGAATCAGGGCAACGCCAAACCCAAGCAGGATGTCAGAGGCCAGCTCTACGAGGACGCTTCGGAGGTTAGTGTCGCGGCACCAGCGGTTGAGTCCGTGCCTAATGGCTTCGGCCACATCCTTCTGAGCCCCAGGCCTTCGCGTGTTGACGCGCACGCGCGGGTTGTCGAACACAAGCCGGGGCACCATGAGCGACACGTACTCGTAGTAAGTGTTCTCTGGAGAGTAGTCTGCCGTGAAGTCGCCCTGCCGGTCATAGAACGGCCCGTGATACTTCGCGATCTTTTCTTCGTAGCCTTCAAGGTGCTTGTCGCGATACAGGATCGCGGCATCCACCTCGGCCATTAGGTTGCTGGGCGTAGTCTTGAGCATCAGTTGAACTGTGAGGCGTAAACTTCGGAATGGCCCAGCAGGTCGCCAAGACTGCCTTCCGGGTACTCGGGAATGTGGATCTCCATGCTCATGTCGCGGTTCCACATGAACATTGCCGCATAGCGCAGGCAGTCAAGGGCGTGATCGCTGCATGTCGGGTCAGGCCGTTCCTTGACGGGTGAGCCGTCACGGCTTCGAGCCCAGACATAGCTCGGGATCTCCTCTTCCATGCACGACGGCTTTTTTGCGTCGGTGCGGGCTTTGTCGATCAGCAATTGGCTGCCTCGACAAACATAGATGCGGGGACCGTGATCCGCTTTACTCAAACCCCATCGCACCATGTCAATGCCGGTGCGGATGGCGTTCTTAGCCTTCCGGGCGATACGGTTGCCGTCACGGCCCCGCGCTGATCCAAGGCGGTCATTGAACACCCGGATGTACTCGGGCTCGCTGGGGTCGCAAACCAGCGCAGACAGCGGGTAGTCCTCGTTGGCCTCAAGGACTTGCTCGGCCCACCAGTCCATCGTCTCGCCGGTCTTGTAGATCTCCAGGACTCGGTACATGCGGTCGTCGTTGACCCCCCATACCTGCAAGCAACCGGGGTGCCGCAGGCCTTTGTCGTACGCTCCGAAGTACCATTTGGGCTCGGGCATGTCTTCGGGGTCAATGACGTGGATCGAAGGGTCCCAGTCCTCGTAGATCGTGCCTTCTTCGCTGGCCCACTTGCCCTCGTACAGGTTTGCGCGGCGCGCGCCAGTCAACTTGGACAGGATGCCAAGCACATACGACTCGCCGTTTTTTGTCCACGAACCGCGCTTGTGGTCAAAATAAGCGGGGTTGTCTTCGTGGCGCGACAGCAGGCGAATGCGCTTGTCCTGCTTGTGGCGATCCGGCACCTGCCGAAAGCCTTGGGGGAAGTGCGTGTTCAGCCAATGGAACTCGCCCGCGGGGTTGGTGTCAGCCACCCGCATTTGCCACGGCATCTTGAAGTTACGGTTCGCGCGAGCGAGCCATTCCCAAGTGTCCGCCGTAATCTCGCGTGCCTCGAAGACGCAGATCACATCGTACTGCGTCGAGAATGTCTTGGCAGGCTTGTCAAGACCGCCGACCACAACGTGGGAACCGTTGGGGTAGTGGTAGTTTTGCCGCGTGTTGCGGCTGCTGGTGCCGTGGATCGCGGGGTGCCCGTCCCACAGGACTTCTTGCTCCCACTCGACAAGCACGGATTCAGTCAGGGACTCTCGCGTTTGGCGCAGCATCAGCACGCGAATGCCCGCGTACTTCTCACAGAGGTAGTTGATCCACTCCAGCAGAGCGCGTGACTTGCCTGTACCGGCGGGCCCTTCAAGCAGAAGCTCGTTGGGCTGCAAGCTCCATAGCTCGCGCGCCGCGCCATACGGCGTGTACTCATGGACAATCTCTGTGGTTTGCTCGCTCATAGAGACAGAAGACTCTCCACATAGAACTGCTCGGCCCAGCGGATCTTGCCGTACCCAGCAGTGGTTGCGTCCAGCATGAACTCGATCTGGTAGCGGTGTCCAGCTTCAAAGGGAAAGCTGTCCACGCCGCTGGTCCCGCCGTTATTGGCAAGCTGAAAGATGAAGTTGTACCCCTCGTCGTCGATCCCGTTCCAGTAACCGTCGCTGGTCAAGCTCGACGAGTCCGTGGCCGTCAGCAGAATCGTGTCAATAGCCGTCTTGTTGAACGACTTGGACAAGACCTCGCGCCCGTTCTGACCCGTGCCCAGGCTGGGCTTAGTCATGTCGTAGACGCGCACCTGGAATGCGTCGTCGCCCGCGTTGATGTCGGCCCGCGACACAATCACATTGTCGGGCCGCAGCAAGCGTGACACGAACCAGATGTCGTTGCCTTCGGGTACGGATGAGGTCTTCATGTGATCGAGGTGGTGGCCCCATTGCTGGGGCCACCGTTTGTCAGGCCGCCAATGCTGCTAAACGCAACAACCGCTCTAGCGGACACCCCCGCACAGCTACTACTTGCCTCTCCTCGCACAGAAGCTGTTGCCGATGACCGTCGGCCAACCGCCGCCTTCCCAACTCGCGTCGCCCCCCCATATCGAGACTGCGCGATTCGGCGGCGCGAAGGCACGCTGGCGGTCAGTCGCATTTGCGGCACCGACTGCCCAACACGGTGATGCGCAACGCTCATTACGCGGGAGTGCTGAGCATTGTTCGACTTGAATGCGGAATCAGCCATCGGCCCGGATGGTGAGGCCTAGCCTCACTTCTTGCGAGCGGCCTTTTTGCGCTGTTGCAGGCGCGCAGCAGCCGCGCGGCCAGACATTTTCTTGCCAGCGCCGCCAGCCATCATCTTGGCGCCCATTTTGCCGGCGACCTTCTTGGTGGCCTTCTTCTTGCCGTACATCAGTTTTCCTCGTTAGGGGTTTTGAGAACACCGACCGGGGTGGTCGGCGTGGGTTGCTCGAACAACTGGTTGAACCGATAAAGCGACGGAGTGTCGTCCGGGCGCATCATCATTTGGGTGGCCTTCTCTTGCAGCTGGCGCATCTGGTCCAGAGGCATGAAGTTCTTGGAGTCAGCGGGCTTGACGCTGCCGCCGCCCTGCTGGCCCCCGTAAGGCCCCCTGCCTCGCTGGGCTTGAGCGCTGACCAGCGCCTGCATTACAGGGGCCTGGCCCTCGTACAACGAGTTGGCGATGTTGAAGCCGGGTCCAAAGAAGCCGCCAAGGCCAAAGAGCCCGCCCTGGGTGCCGCTAAGGATGTTGCCAACGTTGTACATCGAGGTTATCGCCGCCTCTTGGGCTTGGCCGTTTTTGCGGAATCACGAAAGGCCTTGTCGGTGGGGGCGCCCTTCTCGCCCTTCTTGCGCATCTTTGCCCCGCGCTTCCGCTTGGCGTTGATGTTGGCGTACAGGCCCTGCTTAGGCTTCGGCATCTTGCTCCGGCTCCTCAATCTGGACGAGGCGAGGCTCCGCAAAGCCGTAGCGCTTGATGTGGTGTTCCGTTTCCACGACAGCCTTCTTTACGACGGCGCCGTCGATGCGGTCCCAGATCATCTCCAGCACCTTGTGATCGCCCATCCGCGCCTTGTGAACCATGCCCATGATGATCTGCTCAAGGTACTCGGGGTTCTCCTTGAGGTAGCGCCGTAGGGCAGCGCCCAGGCTGGGGCCCCGGGTGTGCAGCTTGAGGCCTTTGTCCAACTCGGCTCCCGCTTTCGCCAGGCTCTGCTTGCGTGCCGCGCCCATTCAGTCCGCCTGGCCGTAGTTGCGCTTGGAGAGCATCCCGCCGGTCTTCTTGCGGGGCTTTGCCTTGAGCAGGTCGGTACTGCCCCGGGTGTATCTCTTGCTGCCCTGCGACTTGGCGGACGCCGGTTTTTCTTGGCTCAGGACCGAGCGCTTAGTGCGCACGGCGTTCATGCGCTTCGGCTCCTCTTTCGGCACCGGCTTAGAGGCGCGTTTTTGGCGGGCCACCCGCGCAGCGGCGCCGCCGTAAGAGCCAAGGCCGGGGATTAGGAAACCCCTGCCGCCAACAGTCCCGTCTTGCCTAGACTTCGGCATCTTCGTCTTCCATCAGCCGAGGCTCAGAGTCCAACTCGATGACCGGCACCTCAATGACTTGAGGCTCCGGCTCCGGCTCAGGTTCAGCCTCCGCCTGCTCAGCATATGCTGCGGCGATGTCAGCACCAGCAACTAGATCGTCAATGATTTGGGCGATCTCCGCCGCGCGAGCCGCCTTCCAGGCGCGTCGATGGGTCCGGCGCCGAGGGCGCGGGCCGTTCGGGTCAATGTCCATGACTCAGAGCTTGCCAAACCTGGGCAGCACATGCTAGGGTGCCTGGGCGGTTTGGGGGGGTTCTTCCTCTGCCTCTGCTTATGAGTAGTTACCAGAAGGAGCAACGGACAGCTTCTCTGATGCGCAGGCTTTACGGTCTGTGGGTCGGGCGCAGCCTAGATGACTCGCGCCACTACCAAGCCGGTAGCCTCTACTCGCCGCACATCCTGACCTCTGAGGGCGAAGACCTCCCCAGGCAGTCCCTACGGGGCCTGGTAGACCGTGGATGGGTCCAGATGGTCAAGGAGCCGCACGGACCCGGAAAGCCGCCACACGGCCTCCTGAGCCTGACTGACGAAGGCCGAGAAGTCGTCCTCGCTCTGCGCGCAGCAGAGAGTGACTGAGACGCACCGGACCAGGGGTTAGGCCCGTGTTGGTGTAAGAGGGGCAAGCTGTAATAGCAGCTTGTGAGCTCTCTTGCTCTTCGTGCGCCCCAGCCGTGCTGAGCATAAGCATAGCGTGGGGAAAGTAATGTAAGCGGCTTGTATGGGAACCCGTGACTCGGGGCGACGCATGGGGGGGAGTGTATGGGTACCCACGCGCGCCAAATTCGGGATGGTGGGTGGGGGGGTACACCTGGTCAGCACCTGCATTGGGTCGCGCGTGCGAGCATACAAAGGCCAGAAAACATCGCGGGCGCCTGTGTGCGCGTGCGCCTGCCCAGCCCTGTGCGACAGGCCTGCGGCCCGGAGGGCCAGCCTAGGGTGGAGGCCCGGCACTCTGCTGAGGCCCCGCTTGAAAACCCCGTGCCCCCGGAGGCGCACCATGACGAACGACACCATCACCCTCACGCAAGAGCAACTCCAGTCCATCATCGCGCAGGGGATCGCGCAGGCCCTCGCGAAGGCCGCCGTGCCCGCGCCCGCGCCGGAGGCCGTTGCTGCGGCGCCTATCATCGCGCAGGAGGCTGGGCCCGATGCTGCGGCATTGCTTCGCGATATCGTGAAGGCCACGGCGGGCTTCGAGGATATCGCGGGTCGCACGCTCGCGAACCCTGACAAGACTTGGGCGCGACGCCTCACCGGGCGCGTGTCCAAGGCGGGCAAGCCCTACGGCGGCTTCCTGCCCTTGCTCGATCGGGCGAGCGCGTTGCTGCACCACAAAACGGCGGGCTCGCTTGTTGCGAAGGCCAAGGCTGCGGGCGATGCGCGCGATGCGAGCGCGTTGGCGGCCGTCGGCATTGCGGTGGGCAAGGCCATCCTGACGCGTTCCGATGATGCGAACGCGCTTGCGGCCGCCGCGCAAGCTCGCTGCACCTCGTGGACCGATGCGCACTCCAAGGCGCTCGCCACGATGATCGGTTGACGGCATCGCGGGTCAACCCGCTACAACACGACGCGCGAAGGGCGCCCTGGGCTTCGGCCCGGGGCGCCCTTTTTTTTGTGTCCCGTGAGGCTTGCCTATCAACATCCTCACCCTCACCACCACCGTCGAACGCTCGTTCGACCCAACCATCCTCAACATCACCATGCTGAACTACCCCACCTACGAAAGGTCCATTTCCCCGTTCTTCCTGGTCGGGCTCGATGCCCAGAACCCCGACGGCAACTCCCGCGGCTTGCGCGTTGGCATCAGCGCCATCTCCCGCCCGGGCTCGTCTTGGGTGGAGGTTGCCATCGTGATCGGTGGCATCGAGAACCCCGATACGGGCAAGCTCTACGCCAGGCTCATCGACCCCTACGACTACGGGTACCGCCGCGACGCCGAACGCGATATGTGGGGCGGCGACAATGTGATGCGCATGTCGTGGAAAGCCTACGGCAATGCGATGCAGTACCTGACCGAGCATCAGCACGACAGTTGGAGCGGGTCGGCCCGCTACGGCCACAGCGCAATCTCCTGGGTCGCTCGCGTTCTCAGCGAGTGCGCCTACACCGAAACCGAGCGCGAAGTGCGCTCCTGACCTCAACACATGCTCAACATGACTTCAACACAACACGGACACATGCAAGACAACGGCAACGACTACGCACTCTGGTACCGCCAGTTCTCGTACGAGGACTACGCGGACGCCCTCGACAACGGTGCATTGCGCAGCGCGGAGTGGAAGCTCATGGGCTGCGGCACCCTCACCGAACTCAACCTGCTCCTGATGGGATATGGGTTTGAGATGCACACCGCTGAGGCCGAGGACGCCTCAGCCATGCCGCGCCGCATCGCCTACATCTGGGGCGACGACGAGTCGCCCCAGGTCGGGTGGTTGACGCAGCTCTGGTTGCAGCCTCACGGCCTCGACAAGCTGCCCCCTACGCGCTGCTCGTTTCCCGACGACCACCCCGCATGGAGCGAGCAATGAGCTACCGCAGCAATCGCTACCCCGAGTACATGCGAGCGGGCCTCAGCGCGAAAGCCGTTGAGGCCCGCTCTGCATTGCAGGCCAACCCGGCCATCCCCCTCGCCAAGGTCCACGACTTGCTCGATGGCCTTAGCGACATGGAGTTGCGCGCTCTTGCCGTGCAACTCAACGGGACGGCACGCATTCGCGTGCAAGCCCACCTTCGTTACCGCAACTACCTTCACGGGTGAACAACATGAGCAACAGCAACAACAACCTTCGTCCTACCCCCCTCAACCCCATCGACAGCGACAACGCCATGCCTGAACACGACTTCAACAACCCGCCCAAGGTCCACAAGATCGACCAACCCGATGACTTCACGCTGTTTGCGGGCTGCGTGATGTCGCAGTTCCTCACCGCCGACAGCGTGGTGCGTTACACCAACAGCCGCGCTGGCGCAGCCTACATGCAGACCATCAACGCGGTGTTCCGCATGGTGGACCTGCGCGGCCCGTTCGACGACATCGACAAGCTCATGGGCTTCATGATGCAGAGCCACCTCTTCCATTGCAGCCTGGCTACCTACGAGCGGTTGCATGAGGTTGCCCGTGCCAACCCTGACGCCAAGGCGTTCGCAAGCCTGCTCAAGCATGTGCCCAAGCCTGGCCCCGAAACCATGACCTACTGGGAAGACCTCAGCGATGACCTGTCCGTGTTCTTTGGCACCGAGTGGGTCAATGCGTACGAGCGCAAGCTGTACTTCCTGTGGCGTGACATGGACAGCATCCGCGTCGTGCTTGACCGCTTCCTGCGGGACAAGCACCAATGCGACCACCTCGACTTCCACCTGACCCGCAGGTATCCCCGCCCCACGGGCAACAACAACGACAACACCAGCAACGGGAGCAACTGACATGGATTCCCCCACACTTACCAGCAGCCTCGAACACTGCCACTCGTACGCCGAATGGGTCATTTCCCAGTCGAGCGCAGACTTTCACGACATCCAGCGTGTCAACCCTGGCGAGTACGCCGAAGCCGTTAGCGCCCGACTGATGGAGCGCATCACGGATCACATCGGCCACCCGTCTCACGCATCGGCGGTCATCTGCACCGCAACCATTGAGGAGTACGCAATCGCTTGCTCCATGTGCTTCGGCATCAAGTTTGACGATTCAATCGACGCGTCGGCATTGTCTGCGCTCATTGAGAAGCACAAGAACCTCAGCATGGGCATGTACCTCATGATCCTTGCTGCATCCATCATCATCCAACGACTCGACGCTAACCACAAGGAGAACTCCAATGGCTGACTACTACACCTGCGAACACAACTACGAGCTGTACACGGGCAGCGCCCTCAACTACACCAACTACTGCGGCATAGCGCACAGCACCATCGAGGCTGCTGAGGCGTGTTGCCACGACCACAACAGCTTATGCAAGCGTGATGGGGTCAACGCGCTCCGTCGTGTGAGGTGCAAGCCGCGAGCAAGTATGCACGACTCCGACCTCCATGTGGTGGGCGGCTTGCTCCGCGATATCGTGCCGCCTTCCACCAAGCAGGTGCCGCCGGTTACTTGGGATGACTACATCAACCAACGGCGCGCTACCGAGGGCGGCTCACCCCGCTCCTTTGAGGGCTTCCTTGAAGTGCTGCGCGCGACCTACATCGAGATTGGCGACCGTGGGACATACACCCTGGCCCGTTGGGCAGAGAGGCTGTCTACCCAACCAGTACCACGCCTAAGGGCGGCCTTGATGGACGACATCGAGGACGCAAGGGGCAAGGCCGACAAAGCCCGCCCCGGTGGCAAGGCGTTCTGGAGGAACCATTCGCGGTTCATCTGCTTGGACTTCCTGAGGAGGTACCACGACGAAGCCTGCGTACTGCTCACCGCCCACCCCAAGCTGGACCACCTCGAACCCATCGTTGACCCCCAACCCCAACCCCAACTCGACCCCATGATCGACAACAACAAGACCGCCAACGAGATCGCCGCTGCCATCGCAGGTATCCTCACGCAAGGCCAGGGCCAGCAACAGGATGTGCAGGCACTCGCCAAGCAGGCTGCGCGTGACGCCATTGCGGAGGCAACCCGTGACGGCACCCTCACGATGTCCGTCGAGATCATCCGTCCCGACAAGGTGGTGATGCAGCTCCCCAAGGGTGAGGCCTTGCACGCTGCATTCACCCCCACCATGCAAGCCATCGCCGCTGGCGAGTCACCTCTCCTCAAGGGCCCTGCGGGTACTGGCAAGTCCATGCTCGCCAGGCAAATCGCAACGGCGCTCGACCTGCCGTTCATGCACATGTCGTTGTCCGGCGGTACTGGCGAGCATCACTTCGTCGGCACGCGCTTGCCCAACAAGCGTGGTGAGTTCGAGCATGTCGGCACCCCGTTCCTCGATGCGTTCGAGAACGGTGGCGTGATGCTGCTCGACGAGATGGATGCCTGCGACGAGAATGTGTTGCTCTGCATCAACAACGGCCTCGCTAACGGCGAGCTGCCCGTGCCCGGTCGTGACGCCAAGCCGTACGCCACCAAGCACAAGGACTTCCGCCTCATTGCGGCGGCAAACACCTGGGGCTCTGGCCCCAACGCCATGTATGCAGGGCGCAACCAGCTTGACGCTGCAACGCTCGACCGCTTCATGTTGACCGAGGTGGATTACGACCGCGCCCTTGAGCGGTCACTTGTTCCGGACTTCCCGCTGCTTGTGAGTGCGTGGCACACGCTGCGTGACCAGGCCAGCCGAGCACAGCTGCGCCGCGTCGTGTCAATGCGTGGCCTCATTCGCTACGCCAAGATGATGCGCACCCACAACTGGGATGTCGAGAAGTGCCTCAAGCACGCAACGCAGTCGTGGTCTTCCGACGAGCGCAACGCCTGCAAGGTTCTGGAGGGTTGACATGCCGAAGATGCTGCAACAGTTTCGCAATGACTCAACCCAATGGTTCACCCGCACGGTGTACGGGTACAACAAGAAGGATGCGCGAGATGACTACGAGCGAGGCAAGGACGACAGCAAGCGTCAAGTTTACTGCGTCTACAACTACCGTACGGCGTCGGACTACATGGACATGTGGCACCTCCCTGAGGACCATTCCGTGTGGCGCTGCGAGAAGTTCGGCGAGTTCGGCCGCGAGTATGTGCGCAAACACAAGAGCAAGGATCCGTTCTACCTGGGCAGGCAAACCCTTGAGAGCGTCGAGCAAGACTGGCTACGGGGCTGCAAGCAAGAGGAGATCAGGTCGATGTCCTCGAAGCTGCGGTCGAAGGCCGAGGGCATGATCGTTAGCCGCAAGCGCAAGCGTCGCTACAACGGCGTCGTCGGCGAGGTTGACGCTGACCGTTGGGCTAACAGGCGATACGATCAGGCATTCGTTGACCGCCCCCGCACGGGCAACAAGGGTGTCCCCATCGTCACGGTGCTGGCCCAGTTCGGCGGCAACGCCGGCAAAAGCCATGAGGAATTGCAATGGAACGGCGTCGCGGCCGTTGCCCTTTGCGACGCACTCACTAGCGCCGGGTGGTCTGTCGGGTTGCACATGTTTGCCGCCCACCAGAGCAACCACGACCGCAAGGTCATGACGCTGCATTGTATGCCGATGAAGCGACCGGAGGACATGTTGAACCTGGGCATGGTTGGCGCAATGGCGTGCCACCCGTCAACCTACCGGGCTCACATGTTTCGCCAGTACCAGGGCCTCGACTGGGTGAAGCCCGGCCCCGCCCATGGCACCCCCTTCACCATGGAGCGGTTTCGTGAAGAGCATTCCACCATGTTCGACCGACTGCGCGACACCATGCCGGGCAACACCATCGTGCTTGAGTCCAGCTACTCGGAGCGTGCCGCAGAGCAGCATGTGACCGATGCGCTCGACATCATCAAGAATCCCATGATTCTGGGTTGACGGGTAGGTGTAGCCATGCGTACAACCTGCGCATGGCTACATCAAAATCTACCCGCCGTACTGCATCGCAGGGCCATGGCGGCTGGCGCCCCGGCGCTGGCCGCCCCAAGCTCTCACCCGAAAAGAAAGCAAGCGTCACCATCAGCATTCAGGTGTCGCCTGCGGAAGCCGACGCAATCCAGCGTGGGCAGGAATACTACGGGTACAGGGTTCGCTCCCCGTACCTGCGGCACATCATCATCAAGCACCTTGAGGAGGAGGGGCTGCGGTAGCGCACACTAAGCGCAACGCATCGTCCACCGACTCAACAACGGAGGCCTGGCCCGCCCATGCGGCGTGCCAGGCCTTTTCTTTTTCCGTCAACGCTCGCGCGCTTTTCGCCTTGCTGCCGTCCTTGATCTCGAACAGCAGGTTGACGCCCCGATAACCAACAACGACATCGGGGCACCCATTGCCAACGGTTGCGAGGCTAGTAACCGTTGCCCCGATCGCTCGCAATGCGCGGACGATCTCCGCCTGGTTCGCGTCCACCTTCGCTGCCCGCCGCATCGTCGATACGGTACTGGGCTGCAATGGGCGCCGCAATGTGCAGCAAGTCTTGCGCTTGCCCGATTGCAACGACGGCATCGTCACGCTCGCCAATGTTGCGATACGCCTCCAGGAACCTCGCGCGTAGGCTGACAACCTCACCCGCTAGTAGGTTGCGGCACATCGCCTCCCAAGGCCCGCCAACCGCCTCGATCGCGCGGCGGGCAAGCGTTGATAGGTTTGGCTCGCCCGTGTACCCGACGCGCCCGATCTCCTTGCGCACGCTACCCCACGCTTCCTCAGCCGTCTCGCCTTGCGTTTTGCAAGTTTCTAGAAGCTGACCCGGGGTTGGCGGGAAAGGCTTGTTCGCACGCGACCACGCAATGGCCGCCGCAAGGATCATCTTGCCATCCGCATCGGACAGCAAAGCGTGCCACGCGCTAACGGTCGCGGCTGCATCGCCAGACCCAATGCGCTTGGGGTAGACCTCCGTGAGGATTGCCAGGACAGCTGCGGTTTCATCGCGGCTCATTGTGCGCCTCCGTTGAGCATGTTCTTGAAAGGGTTGGTCCCGTTAGTTCGGGGGGGTAGCGGTGTAGGTGTTGCGGATCGTTTGGGATGCACGGACTTCCATCCGCAACGCGATGCGAGGTTGTACGCCTCGACCCATTGCGTTGCGGTCCAGTCCGCCGTGAGGTTCTTGAGCCACATCTCGCGGGTCCACATCGGCATGTTGCCGTCACGGCGGGTCGCGAGGTAGCCGTGCAAGGCTTGGTGCAGGTCATCCGGCATCGCGCCGTTGAGCCGCTCCCAATCCGTGATGGCCTTGGCAAGCTCGTCCTCGGCGTTACGCCGCCTCCTAGGCTTTGCCTCTGCCTTTGCTTCTGCCTTTGCATATGGCACCACACGCCCAGCATGTGCTGCGCTCTTCTTAGCGCGTGCTAAGCCAGCTTGGCGTCGCTTCTCGATAAGCTCCATCGCGTCGAGGCGCTCGTTGTGCAGCCTCGGGTTGTAGAGGTCGCCGTCCATGTCGGCCTCGAAGCACTCGCCAACGGGCCCCTCCAGCAGGGCGTCAACCTCAGCCTCGGTCATCTGGAGTAGCCCGCGCAGGTGTCGCCTGGGCACGGTGCCGTTCTCCCACTGCAAGGCGAGGATGCGGATGTACGCGCCCTGCTCGGCCAGCGTCATAAGCATGACCGAGGGCGATGCGAGCCAGTCGCGCGGGAAGAACTTGAAGTAGGGTAGGTAGTCATTCGCCACGGATCAGATCCTCCGGGCTGACATCCAGGTTCCAGTAGTGCTTGGCCTCGTACGCCAGCAGACGCGCCGCCTGCTTGGGTACGCCACCGCGCTTCTTCCAGTAACGGACGGCGCCCTCGGTCATGCCTAGGGCCGCGGCCAGCGAGGTGACTCCACCCGCCTTGGCGATGATGGTGTCCAGCGCGTCGAGCGGGCTCGGCGCGGGACTGGGGTTGGTGCTGTTCATGTGCGCACCATAAGCCTCTGCGAAAAAATGTCAACAGGCCCTTGACAGCGGCTGCGCACGCGCTACCGTACCCATATGACTGATAACTCCCTCTCCCCGGCACCGCACGGCCTTGAGGCTGGCGTGCCCATGGAGGTCTACCAGTCGTGGGAGGGCATCTCAGCGCATGATCTCATGCTGCTGAGCCGCAGCTACGCCCACTACCGGGAGGCCAAACTAAACCCCAAGGAGCCGACGCCTGCGATGCGCTTCGGCTCTGCGGCTCACACCTGGATTCTTGAGCCGGAGATTGCGCCCGACCAGATCGTGGTTGCGCCCACGGTAGACCGCCGCACCAAGGCGGGCAAGGAGGCTTGGGCAGACTTCCAGGCCATGTCGAACGGGCGCACGATCATCTCCGAGGAGGAGGCGCACCACCTCTCCAAGATGGCAAGCGCCGTCGCTTCATCGCCCGCTGCAATGGATGCCCTCGGTGCGGCACCTTGGCGGGAACACTCATGTCGCTTCAAGCGGCATGGCGTTGCGGGGCGCTGCCGCCCCGACGCAGCGGGCCACGGCATCATCGTGGACCTCAAGACTACGCAAGATGCCAGCCCGGCTGAGTTCCGCAGGACTGCGGCAACCTTCCGCTACCACTGGCAGGCCGCGTGGTACATCGACAGCCTCAACCCCATCCTGGGCTCCAACCCGTTTGTGTGCGAGTTTGTCTTCGTTGTCGTCGAGCGCCAGCCCCCCTACAGCGTCGGGGTCTACACGCTTGACGATCAGGCCCTGGACGCAGCGCGTCAGGGCATCGAGTCCGCACTTGAGGTGTACCGCTTGGGCGAAGAGTCCCCGGGCTACGCCAGCGCGGATGCTTGCCAAGAACTTTCTCTTCCCCGCTGGGCCATCGACCGTGACAATGCCTGACCCCTCTAACGCCTGCTGCATCTGCGAACTCCCGATCCTTGGCTGGGGGCACAACCCCTGGCCGTGGGCCAACCTCCAAGAAAACCCCGGGGCCAAATGCTGCTCCGCTTGCAACGACATGTATGTCATCCCCGCACGCATTGAACTTATCGTCGGGAGCCTGATGGTCAAATGAACGAACTCCAACAGCAACAGAACTCTCCCGTCCCCACGGACAAGGGCGCCGAGATGTGGCGCTACGCGCAAGCGTTGTCCAAAGCGAACATCATCCCCAAGACCTTCCAGGGCCACGCAGCCAACTGCTTCGTCGCCATGGATATGGCGAACCGCCTCGGCGTCGGCGTCATGGAGATCATGCAGAACACCTATGTGGTGCATGGCACCCCTGGGTTCAGCGCCCGCTACACCATCGCCATGTGCAACAACAGTGGCGTGTTCAAGGGTCCGATCTGCTGGACCGAATCGGGCAAGGGTGACGACCTGAGCGTGACCGCGTACGCTTATGTCGCTGCAACTGGTGAGCGTGTTGAGTACACCGTCGATATGGCGATGGCAAAGGCTGAGAAGTGGACAACCAATCCGAAATATCGGACCATGCCTAGCCTGATGCTAAAGTACCGCAGCGGTAGTACCCTCGTGAAGCTGTACAACCCGGGGTGCCTGCTTGGAATGCAGACCGCCGAAGAGCTTGAAGATATGCGCCACGCAAGTGCCGCACCTGCGGTGATTGAGTACGCCCCTCAGATCGAGGAGGCGGAAGAAGAGAAAGCCCCTGCTGTTGCAGCATCCGGCGGGGGTGAGCCTGAGTTGTCCGACGAGCTTGAGCGAGCAGCGGACGAACTGTTCAGCACGCCTCCCAACTGAACAGTTACTCGGGCCGGGAGGCGTGTTCGTGCGGGACGCGCCTCCCACCTACAACCGTGGCGTCTCGTTACTCCGTCACGGTTAGGGGGAGGGAGGTTTTTTTGCTGGCTTCCGCTCCCCCACCCACAACGGCATCCGCAGCCACTTCAAGCGATAAGACAAGGGGTCGAGTGGAGCAGGCGAGGAACCCCATGGGGGGGAGCCTCACGCGGATGCCGCCTTACATGAAAGAGCCCCCGGCAGCTTGCGCTGTCGGGGGCTCGCAACATGACTACACCACTACCTGCTCAGGAGTGCAACTCCGATCGCGGACAGCAGCCCAGCTAGGGCACCCCACAAGGATGCCCTGATCCTAAGATCGACCACACGCTCAGACATCTCGCCTTGCCTGTGGTTCAGCGACTCAATGGATCTGCCTAGGCGCTTTTCCATGGCGACTAGCAGCTTCTCCATCTGCTCGCTTTGTGCGTCAATCTTCTTGTCCAGCCTCTCAAGTTCAGACAATACGAGCCTCCGGTACTCTTCCCAGTCACCGGATTCCATCGTCACGCCTCCGGCGCTTCCGGCGTTTCCGGCTGGTCTTGAGTGTGCTTTGCGCCTGCGGCTTTGAGCAGATCCTTGGCGGTCTGGCCGAGGTTGCCCACAAGCGTGTGGCGCGCAGCGTTCTTGGTGTGCATCCGCCCACGCTTGCTGAACAGCATAACAAGTAGCGTGCTGGCAAACGGCATTAGCGGTTGCAGCGGCACCGGGATGAGCGGGTCGAGCAGGGCAAGGATCCCGTGGACGCCACCGCTAAGGTGCTTCTCAATGATCCCCCGCTCTTGTTGAGCGATGCGCGTGTATTGCTCGGTCAGGAGTTTGTGTTGCTCCTGTCGCTGGTCCAGCTTGGCGAGAGTGATCTGCGCCCCCATCCAATCGGCAGCCTCGGCTTGCTCGCGCGCTTCTTCGGCAAGCGCTTTGATGTCTAGCTCGGCTTTGTCGATGGCCTGATCCCAGTCCGCAAGCGACTCTTCGTATGCCTGTAGAGTTGCTTGCGCCTCGGGGGAGAGCGACCGGTTGAGTAGTGAGTCCATGGCCTCGCAACCGGTCAGGGTTACGAGCATGGCTGCGATGCAGAGGGTTCGTTTCATTAGTCAAAGTCCAGGAAGTAGGCCTTGTCGCGCTCCACGAAGTCCCGTTCAGGGTAGGTGCGCGTCATGTGCAATCCAAAGGTGTCGCCTATAAAGTCGAAGACGCTGTCTTCTCCGGCAAGCATATGGAGGAAAGACTGGCTCGCAATCGGCATGGTGCCTATAGCCATGTCCGCAGCGAGTGCAGGGAGTTTCCTAGGGTCAAGCGAGCCTCCAGGGTTGAACTCCCACTTCTTGAGCCCCGTGAACTGATACCCGCCATCGAGGTCGGGGATCATGATGGCGTCTTTGTTGAAGTAGTTGTCGGACACCAGGGTTTGCTTGTACGACTGCCCCTTCCAGTCCGTGCCGGACAGAAAGCCCAAACCCAACCGCGGGACAAAGCCCGCCTTGGCTTTTAGCGGACCGAACAGGTCAGAGCGCTCGATCGGATTCAGGATGGATGCGAACATGTCCGTGAGCCACTTACCGCCATCAAGGAAGTGGCCCAGTACGGAGAAGTAGACTCGGCTGTCCGGGTGGTGGGGCTTCTCCTTGCCGAACAGATCGTGCAGGTAGTCGTCCATCGCATTCGCGAGGAGCGTCACATCCGGGTTCAGCACATTGAGCCGGGCCTTGCCTCTCAGCTTGAGCGTGTCGATGTAGTGGTCGGCAATCGTCTTCTCGTCGTCAAGCCCAGCCATCAGCGCGTTCCACATCACCGTGATGATCTGGCTGCGCACCATCGCGTTCAGCATTAGGCTCCGGTACATGCTCGCCCTGACATTGCGAATGGCCTCCTCTTTGGTTTTGCCTAGGTAGCTGTAGTCCTTGCCGAGCTTTCGTTGCAGAAACTTGCTCTGGTTGATGAGCGTCGTGAAGTTCGATTCCGTCCAGTCGGTCGCAAGGAACAATATCCTGTTGTTCTTCTCGCTTGCGGCGCTGCGGGGTTTGCCGCCAAGGATCTGGCCGCCACGGTGCAAGTTGCGGCCACCGAAGTCGGCGTTGATCTTGCCAGCGACCTCAAACGCAATGTCGTCCGTCGTCAGTAGGCCGTCAGAAATCTTCTGCGCGTTCTTCTCCAGTTCGTGGCGGTAGTTCAGCAGGGCGGCGCGGACCTTGAGGGACGAGCCGAGCTTGGTGAACAGCAGGTGGTTGGCCCGGTTGCGGTAGTCCGCCATTGAGTTCGCTACCGCCAGCCCGACATCGGCTGCGCCGGGCACGCCCGCTTTGCCGAACATCTTTCCGAGGCCGACGGCCATGTCCTCGATGAAGGTGAACTTCCAAAGCTCCTCCCCGGCCATAGCCTGCTCGTATTGCAGGCCCATGCTTACGGTCAGTCCGTTAGCTTTGAGCTTTGCGAAGTCCGGGTGGTTCATCGCAATATGCTCGGCGCCCGCCCGAACGCTGGGCGACTCCATCATGATGCGCTCGCCCCATTTCTTGGCGCCCTCGCCAACAAACGGCAGGGCGGCCATGCCCGCGCCAAACATGACGCGCGGCGCCTCGAAGGTTAGCCCGGTAACGCCTTTGAATAGGCCGGGGATGCTAAAGAAGTAAGAGCGGTTGAAGGCGCCGTGGTGGAACAGCGAAGTGAAAAGCATCGAGGCCTTCGTCTTCGAGTTCAGGAAGTAGAGCCCCTTTTGAAACTGCGACCACCCCGTACCCGACCAGTCAAGACGGTTGGTGCGGTTGAACACCTCGGTCTTGAACTGCTCAAGAATGTAGATGTCGCGAAGCGCAGGCGCGTTGCTCCCCAGCGGCACATAGCCGTCCGGCACATCCTTGTGACCCTCATGCGCAATGCCCGTACGCAGCAGCACATTGCGGAAGAATGTGTTGCTCGTCATCTCTAGGGCGTCCGCGTGGACCCGCTTACTGATCGCGGCGAAGTTGCTGTTGATGAGCTGCTGCCCCCTGGCCCAGCCAACAAGGGCGCTTTCATACTGCCTGGCTTTGGCGCGGCCACCCAGGCCAGTCTTGAAGCGCCCGCCAGCCCGTGTCGGGTCAGACTCAGCCCCGGACAGCGAGATGACGTTTTGCGCTTGCAGGGTTACTTTGTCCCTGGTCCAGATGCGAGGCGCATAGAACGCCCGCGGGTTCTGAATCAGGTTGCGTGCCTTGAGGTCGCGGCCAAGAAGCTCGTTGCGGTATGCACCCTCGCGCATGAGCTTCTCGACCCCGGGAGGCAGATCGAGCGCTGTAGCAATGACGCGCTCCTGCTGCGCATTCCAGGGGTTGCCGTTCTTCTTGGCCTTGGCGCGGTACTCGTCAACATGGGCCTCCATCGACACTCCAGTCTCGATCTGCATGTTCTCCAGATCGACGCGGTGGTAGATGGCGGCCATGGTTTCGCGGACCCATACGCCGGGCTTGATGTTCTTGGGGCGAAGCTCTAGCAGGCGCTCCTCAAAGCGCGACCAGTAGTAGTCGTTGTCGGCTTTGTTGCTCTCGAACCGCGACTGGAAGTGGTCGTAGGCAGCCTCGTAGACCATTCGGGCCTCGTTGACTTCGCTGTCCGCCCCCACATGGGGAAACAGGCCAAACGCAAAGCGGTCATCGTTGTCCTCCCAGAGGCGGTACCCGGTTATGTGTTCATCGACCTCGCGCACAGCCTTGGCTGCACCGATGGCGTAGCGGTTGCCAAGACTACGGATCTTGGCGGGGAACACCGCTACGGCTTGGCGGCCATCGCCAATGTCCTCGAAGTCGGACCCAAGCTGCTGCGCCAACTCCTCTGCCATGGCAATGTCGTCAACAACAATGTCGGCGACGCCCTCCATGGCGGCGTGGTGAATGACCTGCTTGGCGACGGCGGGAATGTCCGCCTCATCAAACTCGGGCATCTCGGGGAAGTATGCGAACGCGCCACCAGGCGTCGTGCGCATGGCGCCCCCAAGGACCATTGCGCGGTCACCGATCTCGAACATGCCTCGCACATGCACTTCGCCGCGAGGCCCATTGACGCGCTGCCGGAACCCGTATCCGACGCCATCAACTCCGCTGTCGAACGACTGCGCAAGGTTGTACATGAACCGGGCGTTGGTGCCGTCGGTGTCCTGGCCGTGGAACACGGGGACAAGCTGATCGGCGCTAAAGACCGCTACGCTTTGGGCGTACGCATCGCCGTCCTGGGAGCTTAGCCTTTCGGATACCGCAAAGGCGTCAAAGCCCGCAGCGCGAATAGCCTTCTGCACCGGAGGAAGTTCAACCCCAGTCCAGTTGTTGGGCGCGTTCAGGACCATGCCAGCGCGATCGACTTCATCGGCAATGCCGGTGGGTCGATCAAACTTGTGGTTGCCCGTCATGTGGTTTTCCACCTGGCCGGACATCCACCCAATCGCGCGGTTGCGAAGTTCTTCCGGCATGGTCGCCAGGCTGTCGCCAGGCTGCATGTACGGGTTCTCAATGACGAGGGTTGTGTATTGCAACTCTTCGTCAAGCCGCTCCATAACCCTGGGGTCGAGGGGGTCAGTCACGCGCTCGCCGTTGATAGTTAGCGCGCCCTTGGTTTGCATGTACGCAAACCGGTTCTCCACCTCCGGCATTCCTTGGTCGAGGCCGCGAGAGGCCTCCACCGCCGCGCCCACCAGAACGATTTGGTCAGCAAGGTTGCCAGTCTTGCTGGGCAGGTGGTCAATCAGTTCGGATGCGTCGCGCGCCCCGTCGAACATTTTGTCGTAAAGCACATAGTTCCAATACGTCTCGAGCATCGGCGAGCCGCGCTCGAGCATTTTGGACTCAAACCACGGGCGCAAGCGCTCTTGGAGCAGCCCGTCGGGGCTGACCATGATGTACGGATCTTGCTGCTTGAGGTCATATTCCCAGAATGCCGACGCGCTGGTGTGCATCGTCATGATGGGAGTGCCGCCGGGGTCGCTCAGGACATTGCGCCCGTCTTGAACCTGAGCGAGGTAAGCCTCGTTGCCCAGCTCCGCAATAGGCTTGCCGTTGAGCAGGTGGGGCATCAGGTTCGCGACCGCGATTTTGCCGTGCGAAGCGGTGCTGAGGTCAATGATGGTGCGCAGGCTGTCCAGGTTCTGCTTGGACATGTACCCGGGGGTCAGGGCCGCGACCGCATTGACGGCAGTTGCGGCCATGATGCGCCGTTCGGCCTGCACATGGAACTCAATGAATGCCTTGTTGACCGTGCGGGCGACGGTGTTGATGTCGCGCTGCGTCAGCTCTGAGCGCGCTTTGGCGTAGTCGCGCCAAGCGTTGATTGCTACGGCGCCCAAGAGCCCAAGGTCGCGATCCACAGCTTCCTTGATGGTGCGCCCCTGGTCGGCTATGGCGTCGTTGGTGTCGAGGTTCGCAATGCTTCGGCCCCCCGCCGGGCGCGGCATCCTTTCTCGCATTTGCTCAAACGATGCGATGTTGTTCAGCATCGGCTCAAGACCGCGCAAGTACCCCTGCACTCCGAACTGGTACTCAGCGAGGAAGTCCCGAAGCACGTCGTGGGCCTCAGGGCGGATTGCGCCGTTGCGGTTTAGCGCCAGGGGCACGGTGTGCAGCAGCGCTTGAAGCTCAGCGTCTAGCTCAGCGGCGACGACATCAGCTTCCACCCCAATGCTGGACCCGGTGCCCGGATCGAGCGTCAAGTTGAAGGCAAACCCCTGCTTCTTTTTCTCGGACAGTTCGGGGTCGTGAAGCTCTTGCCAGATCTCGTCAAGCGGGCGCAGCCAAGTGTCTAGCTCGGCGGTCGTCAGCCTGCTTTCGGTGACTGAGGTGGCGACTACGGCGGTCCAGCCCGAAGCGATCTTGTTCTGCTCCTCGACAGTCAGGTCTTTCCAGAGCATGTCGGCGAAGGTGGCGACCGGAGCCGGTTTTCCCGTAGTCACCTTGCGCTTCTTGGACTTCATGAGCGGGTGGCTCAGCATGTCGCCGAGATATCCACGAAGCGACTCCGGCGCGTTGCTCCACCATTCAAACGACAGCGGTTGAGTGGCAGGCACTCTGCTGTTGGCCTCACCGGCCTTTCGAGCCTGCCGACGCTCGGCGCGCGTCGGCTCCGCGGCAATTTCCTTGGCCCACGGGCGCGGCTCTTGCGGGAACTCTTCGCGCAAGATGTCAAAGAGCCCTTGGGCGTCAGTGTAGAGCGGCGTCCGCCCGCTTTCCTTTCGCTTTTTGTTCTCTAGGTATAGTTCGCGCTTTCGCGCGTCCCTGGCAAGGCGGCGTTGTTTCTCGCGCGCCCACCATTCCTGGTGCATCTTGCGCGCCGCCTCGCGCTGCGGCTTGCTGTCAAGTCGCTCCAGAGCCACTTCCAAGTAGGACGGTGCGTCGCGAATCACATCCGCCAGAAGGTTTGTCCGGGTCGGGTAGAAGCGGGGGATCCTGTTGCCCTTCTTGCCCTTGAGCCCGTAGATGTCGTACGGGATAGACTGCGCATCCATCTCCGCGTCAAGCTCTGCGTACGCCATGGAGCGCAAGGCGGCTGTGGCGAATGCCACCCTGATTGGCGTCGCTGCCTCCCCGACAGGGAAGAGCATCTCCATGATCGCCTTGTCGAACTCGCTTTGCTCTTTGTACGGAATGCGCTCGCGCAGGATCTGCTTGGCTCGATCCAGCGCGTCTTGCATTTCTACTTCTTCAACGCGGATGCCCATTCTTTCCGCAAGTACACGGGCAGCCTCCTTTTGGGCCTTAGCCAGCGCCTTGTTGGCGTCTTCGCCGACGAGCTGCTTGACCTGCTTGCGTCGCTGTGCGCGAGTTTTCGCCTTTGTGGGCTGGGCTTCCGTTTCGGCTGCCGGTGCCGCTTCGGCGGCAGGCTCAGCCACGGGCTCGGGCTCCGGCGCAACAGCCTCCTCTACGGCTTCGACAACCTGGGCCTCAACAAGCTCGTCAACAATGCGCTGCTGGTCAACCGTGAGTCCGGGCGCAGTCTCGACCTTGGGCCTTGCGTCTTCGGGCTTCTTTGCTTTGGGCTCGGCCTTGCGCGGCTCAACCTTGGGCACATTCTCCGGGGGGATGCCGCGCTCGATCTCGGCAAGCCTATGTTCCTGCGCCGCAAGCGTAGCGCGAAGGTCCCGCAGCCTCTTGACGACTCCCTTCTTGCGAACGACCTCAGGCTGCTTCTCAATGCGGTCAATCTCCATCTGCGTATTGCGGATGGCATTGCGCTGCTCGTTGACTGCCCGCTGCTGCGCCTTGGTGCGGCGCAGTAGCTCACCGCCCTTGGTTTTGGTCGGGGGCACGGGCAGCTTCGCGTTAACAAGCTGGTCAATGAGCGCGCCGCGCGTGGCTCCGGCGCGACCAACGGCGAGTCCGCTGCGCTTTGCAAGGCTAACGAGGTCCGGCCACGCCAACTTGGCAAGCTCTTCGCGCGTCAGCGAAGTCGCGGGCTCCATCTCGACCGGCGCAGGTTCGCGAGACTCCTCTAGCGCTGTGAGCTTCTCTGCTGCGGTGGGCTTTGCCTTCTTGCGCGCAGCAGCCCGCTTCTGCGTTTCAAACTCATTCTTGAGCTGATTGACTAGTTTGCGCTGCTCGCGGTACCCCTCCGTGCCCCTCTCCATTGCGTCGAGCTTTTCTTGCTCTCGCTCAATGGCGAAGGTGTACCCCTTGCCGACAAACAGCATGATGTTTGCTTTGCGCAGGGTCTTGAGGATCGGGCCATCAACGACCTCGCGGTCAGTAATGCCGGTCGTATCAACCGGCCCCTTCTTGGACTTGTCCTCTTTGGGTTTGGCTTCGGCTTTCGGCTCAGCCGGAGGCTTGGCCTTTGGCTCGGCTTTCTTGACGGGCTTAGGGGCTTTCGGGTCCTTGACGCCACGCTGGACAAGGTCTTCCTCGAGCGCCTTCTTGAGTTCCTGCCTGCGCTCGTTGAGGGTGGCAAGGGTTGCGCGCTCATCGTCTGTAAGGGCGCGCTTGGCCTTGATGTCGCGCATCGCTTTGCGCTCCCTGTTGACCTCGGCAAGCTCTTCCCGTGCCGCCTTCATTGCGGGGGGCGTCTGCGGCTCAGCAGCTTCGACCTTGGGCTTGGCCTTAGGCTTGGCCTTGGGCTGTTGCGCGGCGGGCTCCGGGGCAGGCTCTGCAACGGGTTCCGGGGCCGGGGTCGGCTCTGCGGCAACCGGCGCAGGTGCAGGCGCAGGTGCAGCAGGTGCGGGTGCAGGTGCAGGCTTTGCTTGGGCCTTGGCTTTAGGTTTAGCCTCGGCCTGGGGCTTAGCTTGGGCCTGGGGTTTAGGCTGAGCTTTGGGCTGCTGCTTCGCAGCCAGCTTGGCTTTGCGGCGCTCAAGCTCTTCCTCAAGCGCGGCAATCTCTTCTTGGTCGCGCGCCCGCTCAGCCTCGATCTCCGCATCGACCTCGGCTCCGGTTTCGGCGACCCCCGCGTCTAGCTCTCTAGTCTCTCGACGCTGCTCTCGGGCAGCCTCTTTGCGTAGGCCGGACAGCTCTTCGGTGAGATCTTTGATGCGCTTGCGTTGACGGGCGCGCAAAGCCTTGCGCTCACGCGCTTCTCGCCACGCAATGAGCGAAGCCTCGTTGGCGTCAAGGTTGGTGCCCGCGCCAACCCACGACTCCATAAACGCTTGCGTGAGCGCCGACTGTCCGACAATCTGCTCTTCGGTCAGATTGAGGTTGTCGAGCGCGGACATGCTCACCTCAATGGCCTTCACTCGCGGGTCTGCGTACGCCAAGCGCTTGCCAACCATCGGCAGGAAACTCAGGGCGTTTTTGAACCCGTCCACCAGGCGGCGCATCAGCCCACGCCCGTCCGGGGTAGACATGATGCGCTCAAATGCCCGCGCGTCGTTTTGCCTTGCAAGCGCTCCGAAGTAAGGCACCAGCGCCTGCATCGTCACCGCCACGCCTTCTTCTTTGGCTTGGTCGGCGTCTAGGTCTTCGCCTGTGGACTGCTTGTAAGCAGCCGTGTACTTTGCCTCGTTTTTGACGCGGACTCCGGGCATAAGCATGTCCTGGAGTTGCGCAAGAAGGTTGACCGCGGTGCGCCGCAGAGGCTCTTGTTCCGGCAGGTTGCGGTGGGAGCCTTCGTGCAGCACATGCGAGTCCAGCGCCTGAATCGGCGACAGCGGCTCTTCCAGCACGGAACCGTCTGGCGCCAGCGTGCTGACAGACTTCTTGTGCAGGTTGATGTCAAACAGCACGACGCCGTTTGCCTTGTCGTACACCGCGGGCTGGCCCAGGCCCTTCACGAACGCAATAGACTTGCCTCCGCGCTGAGCAAGGTGGACCATTTGCTGTTGATAGCCCGTCAGTTCGTCGTACGGCACGACGGCTGGCTGCGCCTTGCCCGGTCGCCGCAGCACACTACGAGCCCCCTCAAGGCTTGCCTGGGCCGCTTCTTGGTTGCGCTTTGCGTTGTACTCAGACCGCGTGCGCTGGTTGGCTTCGTCGGTGAGCTGGAAAGTGCGCTCAAGGACGACCTCTTGGCCGTTGATCTCAACAGTCAGCGGCTTGTTGCTGTCCTGCGTTTCATCAAGGTCGTAGAGCTGCGTGGACTCGACATCCACTTCGGGCTCTTCAACCGTGTCAATCACCTCGGTTTCCGTTTCGGAAACCACCTCGGCTTGCGGGGCGATAACTTCGGGCTGCTGCGTGACCTCCTCGGCCTCCGGCGTGCCCCCCTCAACCTCTTGCGTGCCCTCTACAACAAGGTCGCCCGTCATGCGCAACCGTTCGGCTTCTGCGTCAAGCGCGGCCGGGTCCGACGACTTGAGTGCGGCCTCATAGTCGGCCAGGAGCCTGTCGTGTTCCTCCACCAGGGGGATCAACACCCTGGATCTGTCTTCGAGGGTAGCGCCCGCAGGGTCAATCCCGGCCTTTTCCAGGGCGAGGCGCTCAAGCTCGAAGCGGCGGGCGGCCAGGATCTGGTTGGGACCAACCTGCCCCTGGTTGAACAGGAACTGCGCACTGGCCGGGGGTTGCCCGTTTTCGTCGTATTGCTGCGCGTCGTCGCGCATCGCGGCTAGAGCAGCAGCGTCGTCGCCAACGCGCATAGCCGCGCGACCAAGCTCCAGCGTGGAGTCGAAAGTCTGCTTGTTGGGGTCAGTTAGGCCAAAGCCCTCCGCGAACTTGGCGCCCGCGTACCCCACGCCCTGCATCCCGTAGCCACCCGCAAGCAGGCCGGCCACGACGCCCTTGAGGTTTTCTGCTTCGTAGAAGTCGCGACGCGCGTTGCGCCACGCTTCATAGCCTTCAACATTGTCGCCAAACGCCTGCCTGGCTTCGGTGCCAATGACCTCTTCGGCAAACTCGATGAACGGGTTTTCAACGCCAGCGGCGCTCATGCCCTGCTGGATCTTGCCCATTGTCGCATAGCGACTCATGACTTTGCGCGCAGCCTCGGGGCTGTCGCCCGCAGCCTTGATCGCGCCCTTGAGCATTAGCAGCTTTGCCCCTTGCCCCAGCGCGGTGACGACCTCGCCTACGGGCTTGCCAAGCTGCTCGCTGACATCTTCGATGATGGAGTCAACGAGGTCTTGCGGGACAAAATCAATGAACGCAACGCCGTCGTTCTTTGTAATGTCGAGCCCGAACTCGCTGGGGTGCAGGTTGTACTTCTCATGGAAGTACCGCGTCATCGCCGCATTTCCGAGGCGACCAGCCGACCTAAAGTTCTCGCCAAGGAAGGTCCCTTCGGTCGCGAGGTCAATTGCCCCGCCAATGCCTCGGCTCACGCCTTCGCGCGTGCCGGTGACAATGGCGCCAGCGCCAAGAGCTTGGGCACTGCGGTTGACTACCCATGACCCGCCAGCCACCGCATACTTGCCGAGCTTGTTCTTGGCAACCCGCTCTGCCGTCGAGCGGGCAAACTCGCCTAGTCCAACCGAGTACAAGCCATGCTTGCCGGTGCCGATCAGGCCTCGCGCAATGCCCGTCAGCACGGCTTTGGCTCCAATCTTGCCGCCAATGCCCGCAGCCCTCAGGCTGGCGGAAGCCCCCGCGCTCATACCGCCCGTGCCCACCGCGGCGACAGTTTCCTGCATGAATGCAGGCATCTCTCCGACAATGGTGCCCGCCGTGCTGGCCCAGTCGCGGGGCCGCGCTTGGTACTCCAGGAACTTGAACAGCTTGTCGAAGTCTTCCCGCGTGCCCTCGCCAGCCTCAATGCGGTCGCTAGACGCTTTGAGGCCAATCAGGTCAGCGGCGGTGCCAGCGTAGTTGATGAAGCCCAGGAACTTTTCCGGCGAAGTCTCGCCAAGCTCGTTGTCCCCAACCGACTCAAAGAAACCGACTACTGATTTGTCACGGGTGTTCCACCTGTGCCCAAAGCGCTGCTGCTCAGTAATCTCGGCGTCGTCTTGAGCAAGCGTTGCAGCGGACATGCGCCGCACCCTGGCCCGTGCGCGTTCAAGCGCACGGGAGTCCATTCCGCCAGGGCGACTAACCGGCTCCTCAATCTCCGAGGGCGTCATCGCCTCGGGGATGGGAGGGAGCGGCTTGTCCTCGAAGTAGGGCTGAGTGTCGGTCATTCGGGAAGCTCCGAGATCTTCGCTGCCCACTTTTTGAAGTGGCTGTTCGGGGGCAGGCTAAGTAGCTGCTGTGTTGTAACGGCCAGGGTAGCGAAGTCTTCCGGCGTCATTCCGTTCTCGGCCAAGTAGTTGATCTGGTAGTCAAAGGTGGTGCGGAACCCTTCCGGGCGCCCGCTGCCATCGCCGGGCCCTGTTCGGGTGCCGGTCATTTCCGGCAGACGGTCGTAGAGCATCACGGCCTCTTCAAGGTTGGCTGCAAACTCTGTCATGGTGTCATTCCAGCCCTCGACTCGCATACCCCCGACTTCTTGCCCGGCAGACCATTGGTCGCCGTGCTCTTGCATGTAAGCAATAGCAAGCTGAGTCGCCGGATCGCTCAAACCCACGGACACGCCGGGAGGCAGTTGCTGCAACGCTGCCCGCTCGTACTCCATGGTGCGCATCGAGTTTTGCGCTTGCTGCTGCTGGACATTAGCCTGCTGCTCTCTAGCGGCAAGTACGCCCATGGTGGGTTCGTCCATGCGCGATATAGCCATCATTTTCCTGAGGGCGTCCGCTTCTTGCTGCTGCGTTTTGGCCCCGTGGTACTCTTCGTACGCTCTCGCAAACTCTCGTTGCTTCCAGGCGTCGTTGTAGCCTGGGCTGCCAATCTCCTGATTAGCTATTTTGGCGTCCAGCAGTTTGATGCCTTTGCCCTTCTTTTCTAGCTCATGGACATGGGTGTCTTCGGCTTGCCTCAAGAGGCTGCGGTACATATCCCCCTCGGCGGTCCCCCCAGTAAGGAGCTGCCCCTGCAACACCTCGGCTTCTTGCAAATCCGCAGCCCCGTTGCGCCTCAGCCTCAAAACCTCTGCGCGCTCTTCTTGGCTGTAGTTGCCGTTGCTCAGCACCTCGTCAATGTCGCTCTGGGGTACGCCCGCAGCAAGGGCCGCCTGAGCGTTGCTGTCAACGCGGCGATTGACTACCGCAGCGGCGCGGGCCTCATCGGCCTGCGTCATCGAGTTTTCGATGTCTTTGAGAAGTTTGGTCTGCTGCGAAAGCAGATCCTCAAACTCTTTGTCGGTCGTTGCGCCTTCAAGAGCGGCGGCAAGGCCAGACAGGGCCGTTTTGTGCCCTTCGTACTCAGACTGCGACATGCGCAGTTCGACGGGCTTGTTATTGTTGCGCCGCAGAAGCACATCGACAGAGCGCTCCAGCCCACCCAGCGCTGCTTTGCGGCGCGCTTCAAGCTCCGCCTGATCCTTCTCTGCTTCCGCCGTGGCTGCGGCTTGTGCCCCGCCGACGCGGATTCTTGCCGCCTCTTCCGTAGCTTCGGCTGTCCGCTCGGTTCGGGTTTCAAACGACGCGCGGTCCAATGCGCTTTCCCGTGCAGCTTGCGCACGCGCCGCTCGATCCTGTTGCTCCTTGACGAGGTTGGCTCGGCGCGTCTCGACAAGACCCTTGAGCCGCAAATCCAGATCTTGGCCCGCGATCTTTTCGCGCGACGCAAGCGTCTTGTCGAGCTGTTCGCGTTGCAACGAGCGCAGCTCTTTGTTCATCTCGATCTGCGCCTCTAGCTGCTGGCCGGACAGCTCTAGCTGCTTTTCCCGCAGGCCGATCTCTTCCCTAAAGCGCGCCTGTTGCTGTTGCAGCTCCCGCTGCTTGAGCTGAAACGAGGCGTATCCCGCCAAAGCGTCGCCAACGCCCGCGCCGGGGCGCTGGGACTTTTCGGTGAATGCCGTAAAGATGCGTGCCATATCAGAAGGGCATGTATTGGCCGTAGTTAGTGCTTGCGGCTTGAGCGGGCAGGTTCCTAGCCATTGAGCCCGCAATGGTGCCCGCTAGGCCAGACGAACCAGCGCCCGACATTGCGTTTGCCATGTACGCTCCAGAGACAGCGCTAGCAAAATCGCCAGCCATCCCTTGCGGAGCTTCCTGCATGACCATGGGGAACTCGGCTCCAGAGCGAACGGCGGCAAGGGCTTGCCCGTACTTGTACTCCAGTTCCTGCGCCGCGTCGGCTGCGTCGCGATATGCAGCGCGTTCCACGCCAAGGCCAACGCTTCCGGTCGGATCCATTCCGCGATCAGCCATGCGAGCTTTTGCGTCGCCAGCCATCTTGGTGGCTAGGCGCGTGCCAACCCTAACGGCGTCCAGCTTGGAACCTTTGAGGTAGCCCTCCGAGATGCCGAAGTTTTTCTCCTGAAAGGCCAGGGCCTGGGCCTGCTGACCCAGGTTGCCTTTCATGGCCTCTTTTGCGGCCTGGTTTTGCATGATGCCGCCAACAACGGCGGCGCCTAGCGTTGCGGAAACGACGCCCATCAGTTCAACTCCTTTGAGTAGTACAGTTCTAGTGGTTGATATCCAAACCGGGGCAGAATGGAGCGCAGCCGGTCGCCGGTCTTGTTGTTGAGGTGCGTCACCAGGATGCGCTTTGCGCCAATCTCGCGCGACCAGGACTCAAGCTCACGCATCAAGACCCAGCCATGCGGATCCGTGCGGGCGGCAGCCTGGACATACCACGCCTGCTCTTGAACCTGGATGTCGCCGTTGAACAGGTTGCAGCTTATGTACGCCGCCATGAACGCGGCGGGCTGCGAGTCTTCGCGGCTGTCGTGCGTAGTGTATGTAATGCGAGCCAGCCCCTGCTCGTACAGCGACCGCATCGCGCCCAGCCACACCTCTTCGTCAAACTGAGAGACGACGGTGTGCCCTGACTCAGCGTGAAACGCGCGCATGAGCGGCAGGATGCGATCCACCGTGTCGGTGTCGCACTCAAAGACGGTGATGCTTTCGCTAATCATGTGCGTGAGTGGTGTAGTCTCGGGAGCCCACGGCAACGGTTACAAGCTGCAACGAGCTACCCCCTGCCGTTGTAAGAGCGTCAACAGTAATGCGCCAATGGATCTCGTCGTATCCGCGATCCTCTGGCTGAACCGCAAACACCCGCTCCTCTATTACGAGCGGCGTTAGCAGGTCAAAGGTTTGCGAGTCGTCAACATCTGCCGTTCCAGACGCAAGTTCACCGTGCTTGCGGAAAAACGATTCGACGCTAACCGTGACATCCGTAACTTGGCCCGTAACCGCCCACCAGTGAGTGTGCAGGTAGACCGGGGTTGCCGTGTCAGTTCTGTCGCTGCGATGCCATGAGAAGTAGGCCTGGTCGTTCGCGGTAAACTCCAGAGTCAGGCTGCCCGATTCGGTTCGCACGGTTGGGCTTGACCCGCCTGTGTAGTGCCCGTGCATGGGCAGCGTGTCCCATTGGCGCAGTCTCTGGCTGTACAGTTTTAGGCTGGTTAGGCCGTTTTTGTCGGCGGCAAACTGGCGTTGATTGTATTGCAGGTTGTATTGCGCGTCAGCGTTGGCGCTGCGCCTTACGCGCGGATTGGAGTCCGTGTTGCGCTCACGCCCAAACTGCCGCGTGTACAGAAACGAGTTGCGGCGCTCAAACGGTTTACGGCGCGTCATCGTCGCACCTCTCCGCCGTAAGCGACATTTATGCTGCCACCCTCGTATGCCCACGATTGCCCCGCGCGGGCGTTGCGCAATCGCAGGTACACATGGTCGTTGTTGACGCGCACAAGGCGGCGGTCGTTGCGCCCTGCTCGAAGTTCGCCGCTCGACACAGCCGCGCCCAAGTCCTCTGGGTTGTCGCTGGCAAAGAACTCGTAGTTGCACCCATCCTGAGAGGAGGACAGCACAGCCGCGAACTCAGACACCTGCTGTGAGTTTGTCACGGGGTTGCTGACAAGCGGGCCCATCAGGACGTAGCTGTCAATGGCAATGTCTTCTGACGCCGTGCGCTGATCTGACTTGCGGGCGGTAGTGGCCCCAACGGGCAGCACGCGCATTCGACCGTCTTCCCCAGCAACTAGCGTTGTTCTGTCTGCGGGCAAATCGCCGTCAATGCGCAGCGTCGCGGTCGGCTGTATAAGGTCGGTGGCCTTGGCGCCGAAGCGGTCTTTGTGCCACGCCCCGGTGGGCACCTCGTAAAACCAATGATCTACAATGGCGCCCCCGGAGCCGAAAGGCAGCTGAAAGATGTGAACGCCCTCGTCGATGGGGTTCCATTGCAGCTGGATGTAATAGCTACTAAGGTCAACGCTGCGCAGTTGCGCTTCAACGCGGCCAAGACTGACGCGCGTGGGAACTGACCCGCGCTGCATGTAGTACAGGCCTCCGTTGCTGCCAAAGAACCACAGGCCGCCCTCGGGGTCTTTGCAGTACGGACGACCAAACGACATTCCCGTCTCGTCGCTAATAAGGTCAAGAACGCCACCAGCGGCAGGATCACCCGTTAGCTGCCACAAGCTGCGGTCGCCGCCAAAGATCAGCAGGTCTTCGCTCCAAGGGCAGATGGCGTTGACTACATCTGGAACTCGCCCAGCCTTAGTAGCTGTTGCAGTGACGGCCTTGGCAGAGGTGTCGATTTGCGGGAAAAAGTCCCAGTCGGTTGCGTTACCAATGGCGCTCATGTGCCATCGGCCGGGATCTGCCGGGTCGCGACCAATTACAACGCGGTCGCGCCATGTCTCAATGAGTCGGCAGCGCGGGGGGATTAGCCCCAGGCTTTGCGCGACAAGCTGGGACACCTCGCCGTTAGCGCTGTTGTCGGTCTTGAGCGGATCGTAGATCCAATACTTGTTGCCGTCCGCAATGTACAGCTTCTCAAAACCGGTTGCGATCTGCACATACGGCGCACTCGAGTCGATAACAGTGCCGTTGTGAACATCGGCTGGGCCACCGCTGGTCAGCTTGCGGATCTTTGTTCCCGCGACGGCAATACGGTGCACGTCGCGCGGCGATTGCGCGCCAGACTGCGTAATAGACACAATCCGATACCAGTACGCTGACGGGTTGCCAGTTACGCCAGTATCGCGCAGGCCAGCCACGACAATGAAATCGGTGTGCGGGATGCTGTCGGGGATGTCTTCGGGAACTTGCAGGTGCGGAGCAACGCCATAGCAAGAAGCGGGATTTGAGGCGTCAATAGCTGTCCAGCTGCCTGTGCCATCGTCGTCGTCATGTATCAGGACGGGTTTGCCGCTGTACGCTGCAACATCGCTAGTTTCGCCCCACGGAAAGTACATGCGGTACTTGCTGTCGGAGCTAATGTACCGCTTGCGCTGCGGCACCGTCGTTGCGCTTTGAACAAACTCGTTGCCGAAGTCGTGTGACCAGCCAGCCAAAATGGTGCCGAACCAAGCCGAAAAGACGTTCCACTTTTGAAGCGACTTGCGAGTCACATCGGTGAATGCGTTGCTGACCATGGGGGGTGTGTTTGTCCACGATCCGCCGCTGTGATCGACTCTCCAGTACGCCTCGCTGACGCTTAGAGATTCCGCTGGCTTGGGGTGCGTGACGGCAACCGTGGCCGTTTCTGAGCCGGGGGTACTCGGCGCCAGCCACACATTGGGGCCGGTGTAGTTAGCGCAGAAGGTCGTGTCGGTTCGTGCGAGAGTGGCGTACCAACACAAAAGGTAGCGCCATTGCCAAGGCTGCGTTTGCGGGGCCCAGCCAACGGGGATGTTGACGTTGATAGTGGAGGTGCCGCTGCCCGTGCAGGATGGAGCGGCTGTGCCCGCAATCCAGTTGATGTTCAGGGTGGCGTTGGCGGCGGGGTTATCGTAACGCGGGCCATAGATGGTCAGTTTGTCGCCAGCCAAAGGCGTGGCGTCAATCGAGAACATCGTCTGTTTGCCAACCCAAGTATCGCCAATGGTGTAAAACCCTAGCCCGCTGCCGCCCGTAGGCCTGCCAGAAAAGTCTATCCCAACGCAAGTTCCGTTGGATAGAGCGAGGTCGTAGTAAAGCTGGTTGGACCCGCCGAAGGGCAGAGGGTTGCGCTCGTAATAGTGCTGAGCTTTCCAGCTGCTGTATGTGCTACCGTTGCCGTCGGTGCCGTATAGGGGGGGCACCGGAGACATGCTAAAAGTGTGGCCGAACTCAAGGTCGCCGTTGTCTGTCCACCCTGCGTAGAAGCCACAAATGTTGCCGTCAGGGCCAATCTCAAGTTGTCCGGTGTACGCGCTCCAGTTGAGGGTCATGGGCACGCCAAAGCCATCGCCGTTTTCGCTGATGGGAACGCCGCTGCCCGGAGTAGTGCCCGTCTGTACCTTTCGTGGAATTCGCCAGGCATTGCGTTTAGTAAACCCGTCGTCGCCCTGCGCAAGGTAGTCGGTGTATTTTGCAAGGATAACCGTTTCGTATGCGTTGGTCGGCGACCCCGACCATTGCAGAGCGTACTCCACATTTGTTAGGTTTTTTTCGGTCCACAGCGCGTACAGGATGTCGTTGTCGCTGTCATCGACGACAGCGCACACGCCAATGACTTGCCCGGAATTGGTGCTGCCGTATGTCTGCTGCTCGCTGCCATAGGCGTTGATTGCATAAGACCCATCAAGTTGCAGCTCAAAGGCCAGCACCGCGCGAGGCACACCAGACGGATAGCCAACGTCTGCGGGCGCAACAAAAACATTTTGATACCGGTCAACGCAGAAGTCGGCAATGTAGCTGCCGTCGGTCCATGCCTCGCTAGGGATTGTCAGCGTGTGCAGCAGGCTGCCCGCCGAGTTGTGAACCGTAATAACCCCGTTGTCGTACGCGACATAGTAGTTGTCAAACCGGTCGTACCGAACGCCGACCGCGTTGGCCGACTCGTTATCGCCAGCGTTAGTGGCCTCCTCAAACGGACCGCCGCTGCCGTATGTAATCTGGGATCTTGCGCTGCTTACCTGCCCAAGCGCCGTCACCTTTTCTGATCCGTTGACGGGCGTGTCGTCGTCGTTGAACAGCGACATGCCCCCGCGTTGCGCGCCACGCAGGCGACCTGTGCGCGGATCGCGCACGCGCATGTTGCGCTCATCCCGACAGGTCAGCTCCTCTTGGTAGCTAAACCCGTAGTTCTCGCTGATACCCTTTGCCGGGTACGGGATCGGAACGCGCTTGTCAGCCATTAGCTAGGGGCAGATACGCCAGTAAAGTTCCACAGGTGGTCGTAAGTGCGGCGCGTCGTTTGCGCTGCGCCGCCACGCATGGGCCCAATGTTGGGCATCATCTCTTTGTCGCGCAGCTTGGCTGCGGCAACAAGGCTTCCCTGAGCGATAAGCATGAGCCGCTGATCGACCGCGGCTTCGCTTTCGCGCTCGTACCCGCGAGCAAACGCGCGCACGATTTGCAGGTACAACGACTCAATCCAGTCGGGAATGGGAATGAGTTGTCCGTCGCTTTCAATTTCGCCCCAGCCCGCCCGGTAGTACACCATCAAGCGATCTAGCTCGTCTTGGCCGGGCGTCGGCCACAAGTCTAGGCGTGGACGCACGGGGCCGCCATCGACGCCAACTTGCTGCACCCCAAGAGTCCAGGTGCCGCTGTTGTCACCGTTGGGGTCGCCGTCAAAGGTCAGGCCATTGCCGCGAGTACCGGGGCGCTGGTGCGTAACCGTGACAAGATTGCTGCTGACGGTGGCGCGCAGGTAGAGCGATGGCGCGTCGTTGATTGCCTCGCTAAGACTTGCGGCCACCTCGGCTGCGGTGGCTCCGCCAGTGTAGTACCGTTGCGTTGCCGTGCTTTGCCCGCTGCCAAAAGTGAATGTAACCGTTGGGTTGTAAGCGTCCGAGATTGCCAGGTCATCGCCCGACACGATGCTGTTGGGTTGAATCGAGCCTGTTGCGGCAACCGCTCGAGGCGCGTGGACAATCGCCGCGTTGAACTCAAACGAGTTTGTAACCGCGAGCGCCCGAAGCTCTAGCAGGCGGTCTTGCGTAGTAATGCGAAAGCCCTGGTTGAGTCCATTGACGGGCTGAACTGCAATGAGTTCGCGAAAGTTGTCCGGCAGCCAAACATAGTCCTGATTTGCCGTCAGCGACAAATTCGACTGCGCGCCTTCACACCATTGCCAGTTGTGCATGTTGACAAGGTGCTGCCCGGCATCGTTGAGAATGCGAAGCGCCCCAACATCGGGCACATCTTCTGAGGCTAGAGTGTGCTTGATGTGGGCAATGGCGTCGGAGGCGAGCAGGGTCATGCGTAGAACCAAAGGTGGACGGTCTGCGAGTTCGAGCCGTCTTTGTTCAACAGCTTCAACTTGGGATAGGTGCCGTCACTCGTCACGCTGGACATCGGGAACACGCGAACCCGCCCAGGGCCAATGATGCTGCCACCCCATCTGTCGATGAGCGTTTCCCCGCCGTCGTACTCGATGTACGCCTCTACAACCCTAGATGGATCCTGCGTCTGCATCACGATGGTCGTCGTGGTGTCAGGGATGGTCGTGGACACCGTGTCACCCCCACCTAGGGCGCCCGAAACAGCAAGGTTGACCTGGGTGTAGGTGACATTGTCCGAACCAGACGAAGTAATGTTGAGGGACCCTTGCGGGGCCGTGAGTTTGTAGATCTGTCTCATGCTAGGTGCCACCAAAGGTAGACTTGTTGATCGCCGCTAAAGACGCCGTCGTATTCAATCTTCACGCGCGGGTAGGCCCCGTCGCTTGCAACACTCGCAAAGCTCCAGAAATAGTCGATATCGGCCTGAACCGATGCGATCCCGCCAATGGTGCCGAGGTACACGCTATTGCTGGCGTCCAGCTCCAGCGTGACATCGCAGGCTTTGACGGCGAAAACGCAGGCAATCCGCATGGCGTGCGCCGTGCGCGGAACCGTGATGATCGCGGAGGTGGTCGAGTTGATCGTGAAGTAATCCAGCGCCGCAGGGCCAGGCTGGTGGGTGATCTTGCTTACACCTGACGGAGACGCGCCGATAGCGAAGGGAGCGTCGTGCTGGTAGATCTGTGTCATGGTCGTGTCGAGTGCAGGTCGTTGGAACGCACCGGGATCGGTGGTGTCGCCAGAGCGGATGTTGCCGACGATGTCCGTGGTGGGGACATCAGCGTTTGCGTCAGGCCCGACGCCGCCGCCCAGGACATCGTTGTCGGGGTCGTCGATGAGAGCGCCGGTAGCGGCGTCGTAGATGGCCCAGTCGCCGGGGCCGGGGTCGGTGTCCGTGGTTGCGGTAACCGGGTAGGGCGTGCCCCGGAGCGCGACGGGGAACGGGTTCTTGCTGACCCCAAAGTTGTTAGAGCCGGTGACTGTGACGGTGCCGGTCGTAGACGCTGCATAGGCGTCATCGCAGTTGCCTGACCAGTTGTTGACCAAAGTTAGGCTGGTAGTCGATGCCGCGTTTGCTCCAGCAGCGTGACGGAATGCGATGTCGCCATCGAATGCAGAGCAGTTAGCCACTACATACGAAACGGTAGCCCCAGCCGCACCTCTTGTGTCGTACCCTACTGCCGTAGAACTCAGCGCACGGAAAACGCAGTTTCTGATGTAGTAGGTTGCGTTTGTGGCCGAGGCGATCGGAAATGTAATGAACCCGTAGATGAAACTGGTCAGGATGCAGTTGTCTACGGTCACACCCTCGCCGCCATTTCGAGGATGGATAGACGAGCTAATGGGGCTCACGACCTCAAGGTCGCTAAAGCTCACAAACTTGTCCTCGACCATGAGGGTGTAGGTGCCAGTAGAGACGATCTTGACCCCCGCGCCAACAACTCCGCCATGCTCGCTACCAGCGGCAGCCTTGTAGGTCACATTGCGCGTCTGGTCCGTCGTCAGCGTGCTGTTGAAAATCACGCTCTCCTTGTAGAGCCCCGCATCCGCCTCGAACACGATAGCCCCGTTGTTCGCCACAAGATCCGTGGACCCGAACTCTAGGGTAGCAATGCTTGCCACAGCGGCCTCGGC
>Ga0208767_1000207_pt1 | contig 43644 bp, 62 predicted proteins | sample VirMetDEL_Mar_21_FD_184514 | JGI IMG/M metagenome (GOLD analysis project Ga0208767, IMG submission 184514) | Aqueous microbial communities from the Delaware River and Bay under freshwater to marine salinity gradient to study organic matter... | ecosystem: Environmental > Aquatic > Marine >...
ATCTGGATTAGAACAACGTGTTGGAACTTTTGATGCAAACAATGGAATCTTTTTTGAAGACACTGGAACAGGTTATCAAATTGTAAGAAGAAGTTATACATCAGGTTCAAGTGTTGATGATCCAATTGCACAGTCAGCTTGGAATGGTGATAAGTTAGATGGAACAGGAGCTAGTGGATATGATTTGAATCCAACTAAAGCAACTATTTTATTTACGGATTATGAATGGTTGGGAATGGGAAGTGTCAGAGTTGGGTTTGTGATAGATGGTAAATTTATAACTGCTCATACATTTTATAATGCAAATAATTTAGATACGGTTTATATGCAAACTGCAAACTTACCAATAAGATATGAAATAGAAACGACAGGAACGATATCTGGTGCAGCCGTATTACAACAAGTATGTTCTTCTTGTATGATTGAAGGTGGTTATTCTCCACAAGGAGTTATTCAATCAATTGGAACTGCTTCATTAGCTGGAGTTACTTTAACAACAGCTGGTACATTTTATAATTTAGGAACTATTAGAATTAAATCAGGAAGACCTTACGCACTTATTATTCCTCAAGGTTTTATAGCTTCTGCTGTAGCTAACTCTGACTTTGAAATACAGTTAAGACAAAACGCAACTCCTTCAACAGCGTTTTCATATACAAGTTATTCTGATGATGTAGAGTATGATTTAGATGGTACTAAAACCATAACAGGAGGAACGATTATAAATAGAACTTATTTATCTGGTAAAGGAGTTTCTATTGAAAACTTTGGAGATGGTTTTAATTTTGAATATCAACTTGGACAAACAATAGCAGGTGTATCTGACACACTAACTTTATGTGCTAAAGGTGCATCCAATAATGATGGTGTTATTGGTTCAATAAAATGGTACGATACTACAAATGGCTAATATTTATAAAAACGCTTTCTTTACAGGAACTACTACTGCCGCTGTAACAGTTTATACTGCTCCAGTAAATGGAAGAGGTATTGTTCAAAACATACAAGTTACTAATGAAGCTGGAAGTAAAGTAGTAAAAGCAAAAATAAACGATAGTTCAAATTCAAATACTTCTAATTTAATCGCATATGCATCTATTACTGGACCCACTATTTGTAACATAGCTAAAGGACCAATCATTCTAGAAGAGAACGATGCATTGACATTGGAGACAAGTGATACTACAAGTGTTACTGCAGTATGTTCAATATTAGAAATTTCTAGAGAAGACCAGAATGGCTAAACAAAAGTTTACGCATTTCGTACCTAGACCAAAACCTCGTAAACGCCCAGGTCGTCACAAAAAAAGTCTTTCCAAAAACGAAAAAAGAGATTATAAGAAGTATAACCGACAAGGAAGAGTATGAGTGATTTAATAAAAATACCTGCTGAAGCAAAAGAAATAATTAAAAATAAAAGAACTGGTAAAGTTTATGCGTCTAAAGATGAATTTCAATCTGATGTTTTAGATCCAAATACCGATACCACTGCAGAAGATTTTAGACAAGACTTAGAAATTAAAGTGACAAGAGTCACAATGGGTGCTAAAACAAAAGAATAATGAAACCCAGAGGAGCCACTGAGCTACAAATGGAAATGCTGCACAAGCATGTTCCCAAAAAATTATTAGACCAAGTACAAATCTGTACTTCTATTCCTGGTAAAGTTCCTTTATCCAAAAAGAAATTAAATATACTTTGGCAAAAAAATTCATACGATCAACCTAACTTACAAGAATTTTTTGGTAATAAAAAAAGACATAAGGAATATGATTGGTACGTATTCAATTCACATTGGAATTATGAAAAATTTAGATACTTCTTTGATATACCAACAGACAGATCTGTAGTTATTAAAAATGGTTGTACATCATTTCCTAAAAGAAAAATTTATAAAAAAGGAGATCCTATAAAAATTATACATCACAATACTCCGTGGAGAGGACTGAATGTAGTGTTACGTGCAATGCAAGAAATAAAAAATCCTAATATTACATTAGATGTTTACTCCTCTACACAAGTTTATGGAGATGATTTTAAAAAAGAAAATGATGATCAATTTAAACCATTATATGAACAAGCTGAAAAATTACCAAACGTAAATTACATTGGATATAAATCTAATGAATATATTTTAGAGCATATGACTGATTATGATTTATATGTTTATCCAAGTATATTTGAAGAAACATTTTGTGCATCTGCATTAGAAGCCTTAGCTGCAGGTGTTCATGTAATTACTAATAATTATGGTGCTTTATATGAAACTTGTTCTGAATGGCCTGTGTATGTAAACTATTCCGATGACTTTGAACAAATGGCTAGAGATACTGCTGCAGGTATTGAAATAGCAGCAAGCTATTTACATGAAGACTATATTCAAAATCATTTAGAAAACCAACAAAAGTTTTTTAAAAGATTTTACAATTGGGAAAAGAAGGGTCAAGAATGGGAAGGTTTTTTAAGAGGAGCATTGAATGAACGAAATAAAGCCTAGACCAAAAATTATTGATGGGGCAAAAAAGATTACCCCAATGTGGAAAACGGACAACGGACAACTGAAACCCGTTAAAAAAAGAACAGACATTTCTATATTCGTAGCAACTCCAGTACATAGCGATTGTTCTATTCATTATGCACAAGGACTATTAGAATTTCAAAAACTTTGTATGAATAAAAATGTAGATGTATCTTTTCAAATAATGAAATCATCTTTGGTGACTCAAGGTAGAAATTTATGTGTATCTGGATTTATAGAATCTGGTTATACTCATATGTTATTTGTAGACTCAGATATAATTTTTAATGCTGAATCCATATTTAAAATGATTGAAAGAGATAAAGATATTATCTCTATACCTTATCCATTGAAGACTATGAGATGGGATAAAGTGTTTGATAAATTTCAAAAAGGTAAAATTAAAAATGCTGACGATGTAAGTAAATGGACAAATGTTTATCCTATGAAAATAGCGGATAGCCATGATAATGTACAAGTTGAAAGAGGAGTTATCGAAGTAACTCATAGCCCAACAGGTTGTATGTTAATTAAAAGAGGTGTGTTTGATAAGTTAATAAAACATTACCCAGATAAAGAAATAATACAAAAAACTGTAATCAATGGTGAGTACGTAACTAAACCTCATATGTGGAACTTTTTCGACTGTTTACATGATCCAGTAGAAAAGACTTATTTAGGTGAGGATTTTGCTTTTTGTAAGCTATGGAGAGACATAGGCGGCAAATGTCATGCCTTCATAGATGATCCTATTGCACATATTGGTGAACATCAGTACGAAGGTTGTTTTGCAGACGAGTTGATATTACCTGAGTAAAATGGTAATATTTGCTATTAAAGATCTTTAATAGGAGAAATATACTAGATGTTACAATTTTTACCTTATGCTTTAGCTGCCTACGGTGGATATAAAGGTTATCAAGCAAATAAGGAAGCAGGAGCTTCTGGATTAGAAAGAATTCTTGGTGGAATTACTGGAGCTGTTGGTGGATATTATGGTGGTAAAGGAATATTAGGCGGAGGTTCTAAATTTGGTATTCCTGGTTTTGAAACTGCTTCAAGTAAGTTTACTCCTTTTACACAAATTCCTGGTATATCTCAAATGTTACCTGCATCTATGAGACAACCAAAAGTAATAGGTACAGATAAATTTGGACAAGACATTCTTGAAAGAACCCCAACTAGTGGTGACGAAAGAAGTTTATTACAAAAATTATTGTACAAAAAAGACGACACTAGTGAAATTGATCCTTTAAAATTATTTGCAGGGGTATCTGGTTTAAGTTATTTATCGGGTGCATTCAAACAAGGTCCAGTTGATGTGTATCAACCAACTTATAATGTTGGTTATGATAGATTTTCAGAAGAAAGACCTGCATACTCATATATTGATCCTGCAACAGGAGAAGAAAAACAATACGAAGAAATTTATAAACCTGAAGCTGATCCAAGAAACAGAGGTGATTATGTTTCAGGACCTTATGCAATGACTAAGACAAGATTAAAAGAAGGTGGTTTAGCTGAAGTTAGAAAATTTAATGAAGGTGGTATAAACTATCTTCCATCAAAAGTTTCTCACGATGAATATGATGCAAACAATTATGTTAGAGCATCAGGTTATGTTGAGGATGGATCTGGAAACGGAGATAAAGACGAAGATACGATGTTAGCTCAATTAGCAGACGGAGAGTTTGTAACAAGAGCAGATGGTGTATTAGGCGCTGGAATCATAGCTGGAGCGAATCCAAATAGCATGAAAGATATGAGAGAAAAAGGTGCCCAATACTTTTATGAACAACAAAAAAGATTTAAAAGAATCTTTGATTTATTAGAGAAAGCAAATGGGCAGAACAGCAAAACAAACTAAACCTCAAGTAAACGTTGTAGCAGTGGCTGCTAAAGACGTTCAAAAGTTTTGGCCTTTATCTGAATTTATGGTGGCTGAAGCTTTAAAATATTCAGGTGAATATGCAGATCCAAAGCACATCTATGACGAATTAGTTGCAGATAAGATGCAGCTATTTATTATGTTTGGTTCTGATGAATCAGAAGAAAATAAAGTTTTTGGTACATGTGTTACAAATATTTCATCAATGCCTAACTACGATCAATTAGAGATTGTAATATGCACTGGTAAAAGAAGAGACTTATGGGAAGACAAAATTGTTGCTACAATAACAACATTTGCAAAAGCAAATCAATGTAAAAGACTTTGTATTTGGGCAAGACCTGGTTGGGAAAGGGTTTCTAAAAAATGGGGTTGGAAGAAAAAACATGTACAATTAGTAAAGGATATTAAATAATGAGTTTTATAACTAATCTTTTTAAAGGTGGTAAATCATCAGCACCAACTTCAAAAGCTTCAACTCCTGCATCACAAACATCATTTGTAAGAGAAGCTCCAGGTATTGAAGAAAGAAAATTAGAATTAATGGACATTGCGAGACAAGTCGCACAAAAACCAATTCAATTACCAGCTATGCAGGTTGCGGGTAAAGGTTTAGGATCTGCATTACAACAACAAGGTTTAACTGCAGCAGGTACAACCGGTGTTGGTGCTCCAACAGTACAACAAGGTATTGGACAAGTTTTAGGAGCAGCAGCTCCAGTAGGTGCTTCACAAATTTCGCAATATTTAAATCCATATCAATCATATGTGACTAATGAAATTGCAAGACAAGGTCAAATGATGCAAAACCAATTAGCTGCTCAAGCAGTTGGACAAGGTGCATTTGGTGGTGGGAGAGAAGGTGTTCAACAAGCTGAATTACAAGCCAGAACATTAGAAGCCATGGGTAGAGCACAAGCTCAAGGATTTGGAACTGCCTTAGATGCAGCTCAAAGACAACAACAATTTGGATTACAAGCAGGACAACAACTGGGACAACTTGGTTTAGGACAACAACAAATGGCTCAAGCTGATATTTCTCAATTAATGGGTGCTGGTGGTATTCAACAACAACTTGCACAACAAGCATTAGATGCTGCAAGACAAACTCAATTACAACAACAATACGAACCTTATCAAAGAGCAGAGTTCCTTGCGAACTTATATGCTGCAGGACCTAAATCACAATCTGGTATTACAATGACTACGACACCAGGTACAAGTCCGTTAGCACAATCTATTGGTACGGGACTAGGAGCATTCGCAGCATATCAAGGTGCACAACAATAGGAGGTTAAATGGCTATAGATAAAGTTTTAAATCGTCCTATATTCAGACAAGCCGCACTAAAGAAAGGTCATTTAAAACCTATTAAAGCAAGAATTGGTCAAATGGTTGGAATGCCAACTGGCGGTAGCACAGCTTATAATCCTAGAAGAGTTCCAGCTGTAATACCAGGGCAAGGACCATATACTCCAAAAACTCCAAACATGTTTCAAAGAGGTTTAGGTGCAATTAAAAAAGGAGGAATATCTGCTTTAGGTTTACCTGCATATGCAGGATATACTGCTATGTCAGAAGGTTTAAATGCATTAGGTTTAAGAGATAGACCTGAAGTAACTGTACCTCTTTCACTAGCTGCAGGCTACGGTGCAACTAGATTACCAATATCAGCTGCTTTAGCAGGAACAGGATTTATACCAGGTGCTATAGGTGTAGCAGGTATTGAAGGATTAGCTGCATTAACAAGAGCAGGAGTTAGAGAAAGAGAAAGAATTAAAGCGATGTCACCTGAAGAAAGGGCAGAGTTTGAAAGAATGAATAGAATAAAAGCTTTAGAAGGAGAAGCGGGAGGATATACTGACGAAGAATTATTTGGAAAATTTGTACCTAAACAAAAACTACCATCTGTTTCAGATGTTAAACCTAAAACAGATTTGGAAAAAAGAAAAAGAGTTAGAGGGGTAAGACCTGAAACTGAATCTGTTGTAGATCAATTGACATTACCTGATAACAAAGCAACTGTCGATAATAATCTAGTTGATATAGATAAAGTTGTTCAAAACCAAGGACCTTCAATGTTGGATATTGCAGGGCCTAGTGAACCTAAAAAACCAGAACAAGTTAAAGTTGTATCTAAAGAACAAGAAGAGGACAAAAAGAAAACAAACGAGCAAGCGAATGCTGCAGTAGTTACAGCAGGGGCTAAAACAGATTTAAATAAACCAGGTAAAATAACAGCGGCTGACGGAACACAAGTTACTGATAATGTTATTGAAAGAGCAAAACAAATAAGAAAAGAATTAATGGCTGGTCAATCTTCACAAGCTAAAATGGTATTTTTAGCTAATCTTGCAGCGGGTTTAATGTCAGGAACTACAGCTAAAGCAGGAATAGGTGGAGCATTAGAAGTATTTGGTAAAGCACTTGGACCAGCTGTAAATAATTATGCTGCAATTAAATTAAAAGAAAATGAATTAGAAAATGAATTTATGTCTGATGCTTTAGAACTTGCACAAGAAGAAATTGAAGCAAGAAATGCTTTATTAGAAGCACCTGATTTTCCAGATGCAACTGCAGGTATTATACAATTCTCTGATGAAAGAGGTAATGTAAGAAATATGTCTGCAAGACAACTTAAAGATGGAACTATTCAAATAGCTGTTCCAGGACAAATGGATCAGTATGGAAGACAATTATTCCAAACAGCACCTGTTGGAACATTCGATAGATTTGTAGAGGCTAAATATGCAACTAAAGAACAAGGTGAAACTTTAAGAAACTTATCTGGTAAATATAAAGCATACAACCTTGGTAGAAGAACAATTGATATTTTAAGAGAAGCTGAAGGTGCAGATAAAAAGTTTGCGGGTCCTGCTGGTCGATTCAACTTATTTACTACACGTTTAGGAGATGCATTAGATGACTTAGGTTTAAGTTTTGCTGGATCTAAAGAAGATGGTTTAAGAAGGATAGAAGAACTTAAAGATGACTATGTAAGAGATTTAGTAAATGATGGAATGTCAGAAGAAGAGGCTAGAAATTTCTTAGATAAAAACTTTGGTAAAACAGATAAATTATTTGCAGATACATTAAAATCAATGGGTATGTTTAGAGATGAGACTGATGCTGCTAACCTTGAAAGATTAGCGATCAATGAAACGATACTAACATATGCGTTAGCTAACTCATTGAAAGACAAAGACAGATTAACACAAAAAGACATTGAGATGGCTAAAGATCTAGTTAACATCTTCCCATTATTAAGAGGTCAAAAACAAGTTATTAAATCACTTGAAGCAGTTAATGAAACAATACTTGCTGATATATCACGACTTGAAAACGATTACCAATTCTCATTCTTTGGTGATTCATCAACAATTGATAACTACAGAAGAAAATATGGTTTAATGGGTCCTGAAGCTACATCAACTAATCAAATAGTAAATCCATTTAAAGATCAAAGCACACAAGAATTATTGGAGGCTTTCTAATGGCTATTACAAAAGAAGAACTTCAAAAAAGATTAGATGATAAATCTTTAGATCCATCTAAATTAAATCAAAGACAAAGACAAATCATTGATGAGTTAATTGATAGAGGTGAATTAAAAGGCCCTAAAATGTCTGTGCTTGGTGCACAAAGACAAACTGCTGCTAAAGAAGTAGCACGTAGAGAAAGTTTTTATAAAGATCCAATCGCTGCTGCATTAGAAGCAGAAGATTCTATTTTTAAAGGTAGACCAACCGCAGAACTTGCAGGTGACTTATCGGGATCTATTGCACCCTATGTAACCATGAGAAAAAAAATATTTGGTGCAGCCAGATCAGGTAACTTATGGCAAAGAGGACCAGGAAAAATGTTACAAGCTGCTACAAAAGTTGCAGATAAACTACCAGGACGATTTAAATTATTAGGTGGTGCATTAAAATTAGTTGCAAGAGTTGCTGATACCCCAGCTAAAGTATTACAAAGTCCATTAGGAAGAGCAGAAGCTTATTCAGTGTTAGGAGGTTCTGTTGGTGCAGGTGCAGGTTCAGTTACTTACGATATGTTAAATGAACAAGCAGGATTAACAATTGCTAATGCAATCACAGATGAGTTTGCAGATTTACCTGATAGAGACATTGATCAAGATATATTACTAAATGCTGCACAAGCTACAAAGACTGCTGCATATTGGAATGCAGGAGCTGCAGCGCTTACTCCATTTATTAGTGGGCCATTAGGTAAATTAGGTTCAAAATTATTTGGAACCAAAGGAACTAAAGCTAAAGAACTTGCAGAGTATGCAAGAGATAAAGGATTACCATTACCACTTAACACAGCTATTGAAGATGGTTTGTTATCAGATGTTGGTAGAAACTATTTTAAAACTGTGGGTGTATTTCCATTTATATCTGGAATTGGTAGATCAGCATTAGAGGGAGCTGAACAAGCTGCAGGTAAACAATATTTAAATTCATTAGCAGAGTTTGCACCTATTATGAAAACCTCAGCATTATCATCATCAATCTACAATCAAGCAGCTAAAGTGTTCCAAGAAAGATCAGCATTGATTGGTGCTAAGTATAAAGCATTTGATACATTAGCTGACACTGTAGGTAACCCAAAAGTCATTAGAATGACAAACTTGCAAAAAAGAGCTAAAGAATTTTTAAATGAAAATACACAAATGTTTCCTGAATTAACTGGTTATGTTTCGGGTTTTAGAGAGATAGATATAAAAAACATAGATAAACTTTTAAAAGCTGAAGGTGATCCATTAAATTTATTCATGCAAGCATCTATAGCTATAAGTGATGAAATGATTACTCCAAAACAATACAAAGGTTTGATGCAAATGATGAATAGAGCTATTGAAGGAACACAATACCAAAACGTCAGAGCATCTATTTGGGGTTTAAGAGAAGCTATGGAAAATGATTTAAATGCATTTGGTTCTAATTTAACCAAAGATAATTTTTTAAAAGACCAAGGTATAAGAGAAACTTACGAGGAAATGACCAAGCAACAAGGTAAAGAATTTGCTGATGCATACATTGCTAAAAATGTTGCTGATTCAGAACAATTGTACAATAAACTTTATGATGCTAATGCCACATTCTCAAGTATTATGGGATTCTATCAAAAAATGGGTGTCCCTAAAAAACTAAGAGCATTTGATAGCACATTATTTACTAATAAAGGTGTTAACAATATTTTAGGTACAGAAAGATTATCAAGAGACCAAGTATTTCAAACAATGGAAAGAGATGTATTTGCATCTAATTCCCCTGATGCCATAGAACAATTTAAAGTATTGCTAGGTGCAACAGGAGCAAAAGCAACGGACAATGGAAAACGGTTATTCGATGCAGCTAAATCAAGATATATGTTTAATGCATTCTTATCTTCATTTGATACTGCAGGAAGTCCAGCGGCTCAATCAATCTTTAAAGATGTAGTTGGTCAATCTGCAGGAGTTAAAGCAGGAACTGAATATGCACAAGACGCAATGAAAAGATTAGGAACAGAGGAGTTACAAGCTGCAAGACAATTTAGTATTGATGATGTTAAATTAAACAACGGTATTTACGACATCAGTCAAATTAGGTTTAGCCCAAAAGATTTTGCTGATTTCAACATTAATAAATTCATGAACAAACTTGGTATTGGTGAAGCGACTTCTGATATTGGTAGAGAGAAGATGGTTAAATTATTAGGCCAAGATGGAACTAATGAGTTTTACAAATTTACAAATTATATGAAAGCGATTTCGGATGTTCCTCTGTCCGATACATCTACCTTCCTACAGAGAAGAATGACACTCGGATCATTTGGATCTGTAGCAGGTGGTATGTTTGTTGGAGCAGGGATGTTTACAGTAAATCCATTTGCACCAGCAATATTTTTATTATTAGCTAGACGTGCAGGAAGAATGTTAACGGATCCAACTGCAATTAGATATATGAACGATGCATTGTTACCTGAGGAATTGATTAAAGGTTTGAAAGGTAAGAAGATTGGATTTGATAATAAGTTTAGTATTAGAAGTATTAATCCTAAATTAACTGCAGCAGGCTTAACACAAAAGAGAGAAGCTTTTGCAAGACTAATGAATTACTTATCTGATGAAGATAAAGATTTACCTAAAGTAAATCCTAAAACAGTTGATCCAAAAGCAATACAACAAGAATTATTAAATCAAAGTTATAAAATTGAACAACCAATTTATGATGAAAAGAATCTACCAAAAGAAACTGTTGAGTCTATGTTTGCACAAGACTTTACAGGATCATCAGGTAATGTTGAAACAGATAATCAAATGGTTAATTACTTACAATCATCATTAAGAAACAGACAAGAAGTAGAAATTGATGAAGCAGCTAGAGATGAAGAAGCTGATCAAGGTATGATTACTGAAGATATAGAACAAGAACTAGTTGATCCAACTGCAGCGATGCAACCCCCAGCAGCACCGGCTACCGGACAAGTGACACCGCAACAAGTACAAGCTTTATTTCCTAACGATCCATTAAGTGCTCAAATAGCTGCTAGGAGAGGACAATCATAATGCCTAGATCTAAATCTGCCTTAGAAAAAATAGAATATCATGAAAAAGTCTGTAGAATCATGCAGAAACAAACATTTGATAAGATAGAAAAAATGGAAGCTAGAATTCTAAGAATGGAAAAATTTATTATTGGTGGCTTAACTGCAATACTTTTAGCTGTACTTTCAAATCATCTGTAGTATTAATGATGCATGAAGCTCATTAAAAAATATCCATACAAACATTACAATAGATTCTCAGATACCACAGGACGTAAATATTTAGTAGATAGTATTAAAGTACCTAGTGTAACAACAATATTATCTGCAACTAAAGATAAAAGATTTTTAGACAACTGGAGAAGAAAAGTAGGTAATGAAGAAGCTGATCGTATAATGAACCAGGCATCTACAATTGGTACTGAAATGCACCAAGTATTAGAGTATGCATTGAATGGACAAGGATACTACAATGCATCTGAGGAAGGTGCTAAGCCTAGAATGATGGCTAAAACCATACTTAAAAATATAGACATAACTGAAATATGGGGTAATGAAATAAGTTTAGAATATCAAAATAAATTTGCAGGTACATGCGATTTAACTGCTGTAGCTTACGGAAAGCCTAGTATTGTAGACTGGAAACAAGCAAATAAACCAAAAAAAGAAGAATGGGTAGAAGACTATAAACTACAGTTGGGTGCCTATTATTTAGCCCATACAGCCAATTACGGCCCCATAGAGCAGGGTGTAATAGCAATCTGTACCCGAGACCTACAATACCAAGAATTTAAGCTCTCAGAGCCTGATTTAAAGGAATATGGAGATAAATTTTTAGAGAGAGTAGAACAGTTTAATAAGTTAAATCAACCAGCTCTTTAGTTCTTCTTCACCCAAAGTCTTAGCAGCAACCCTACCTTTTTTAGTTAAAGACTTCATGATAGCTTCATCTAAAGTACCTTTGGCTACAATATCTACATAGACAACAGTACCCTTTTGACCCATTCTATGAGCTCTATCTTCAGATTGCATTCTGACTTCAAGATTATAATTATTTGAATAATAGATTACTGTGTTACAAGCAGTAAGAGTAAGACCAAAACCCCCAGTAGTTGGATTACCAACAAGGAACCGTACCTTAGGGTCCTTTTGAATTTTCTCGACAGCTTCTTTTCTAGTCTCAACATCTATAGCTCCATAAATACTTACTACTGATTCTTTACCGTATTTTTTTTCTAAGAAAGAAATAATTTCTTGGATATTGTATATATAGTTAGCCCATATAATAACCTTGCCATCTGTTTCTTCAAGTATCTCCTCTAAAGCCTTTAGCTTTTGGGTATGTAACTGCATAATCTCACCATCATCATTTTTGGTAAAACCATTACAGACTTGGTGGAGTTTAATTATTTCAGTAAGTTTATTTGAAAAGGATATTGTACTGTCTTCAACAATAGCTAAAGCATTTGTTCTTAACTTCTCATATATTTTTTTAGCATCCCCCTCTAACTCTATATTTCTTTTCAATCTAACCTTAGGCTCTAAATCTAGACACTCATCTTTACGAACGCGGCTAGAAAATCCTTTAAGTTTATTTTCTAATTCCTCTAAATTTTTGTAGTATTTAGGTATAGATATCCAACGATTCGATCCAACGGGAATATCACCCATTTCTGCATATCTATTTCTAAAAGTTAAATAACTAGTAAAGCCTAAAAGTTCTGGATTTAAGAACGCACATTGTGTATATAGATCCAATGGAGATTTTGTTATTGGCGATCCTGTTAGGATACGCCTTATGGCGGATAGTGTTCGTAATTTTAATATGTTTTTTGTTCGTATTGCTGTTCGGTTTTTTATTGTTGTGGATTCATCCAATACTACCATATTTAATTTATTAGCTTTTAAATAATTCACACAAGCATCCAAACCTCTTTTAGTTGACAAGGCTTCAACATTAATTAAAAATATTTTTAAATCTTTTGATTGTTCAAATTTGTAATAATCTTTTGGTTTATCTAAATTCCATCTAAAAACATCATACTTAGCTACATCAGGTAAATGTGTTTCAATTTCTGTTTCCCAATTAGTATAAACTGATTTAGGAGCAATAATTAATGACGCAGTTATCTTTCTTTGAAAAAATAACCAAGCCATGTTATCAATTGTAACTTTTGTTTTGCCTGTACCCATCTCCATAAAATAAGCGTATTCAGATTTATCTGCTGAATTTTTTAACGCTAATCTTTGGTGCTCGTACGGCTCAGTCTTATACGGGTATTTCCACATCTGAAAACTTTTTATATTTTTTTGTTGCAACCGTCAAATAAATATTTATAAGGCGGTTAAGGAGGAAAACATGGATATCGAACAATTGTCAAAAATTGACATTAGCACAGATAGTGTCAATTCGATAACTCAAAAATGTGACGAACTTCAAAAGCTGCAAGCAGAAGCTGAACAGCTTGAAGAAAAACTTTCTTCTATAAAATCTAAAGCTAGAGATTATGAAGAGAGAATAATACCTGAAATGATGCAAGAGGCAGGTGTGTCTAAGCTTGAATTAAAAGACGGTACTAAGGTTGAAGTAAAACCTTTTTACGCAGCTAAGATACCTGAGTCTAGAGTTGAGGAAGCTTTCAGTTGGTTGAGAACTAATGGTCATGAAGACTTAATAAAAAATACTATTACAACTCAATTTGATAAAGGCCAAGACAACCAAGTATCAGAGCTCATAAATGTTTGTGAGAAATTTGGATTTAACTACAACCAAAAACAAAAAGTTGAACCAATGACTCTAAAAGCATTCGTAAGGGATCAAGTCGAAAATGGAAAAGAACTACCATTCGACATGTTTGGAGTGTATATTGCTAACAAGACTAAGATAACAAATAAGGAGAAATAACAAATGATAACAAAAGACGAAAAACGAACGACTAAAGACGTAGAAGTGATGGCTAAAAAAGGAGGAGCATTAGCAGCAATTGATTTAGAAAACTTTGCTGATGAAGGGTTTGAAAATGTAGACTCAAAGAGTATGCAATTACCATTCCTAAAAGTCCTTGGACAGCTATCACCACAAGTAACCCAAGGTGATAGTCAATTCATGGAAGAAGCTAGACCTGGAATGATTTTTAATACTGTTACAGACCAGTTATATAATGGTGCAGCAGGTATTACAGTTATTCCATGTTATTATAAGCTTGAGTACATTGAATGGAAAGATAGAGATAAGGGAGCAGTAGCACCTGTGAATGTCTATCCTGCAACTTCTGACATTATGTCAAAAACGACTAGAGGCGATGATGGTAAAGACAGACTCGATAATGGTAATTACATTGAAGAGACTGCTTCTCATTACGTTTTAGTTTGTGAGGAAGGTGCACAATCAACAGCACTTGTGACTATGAAATCCACTCAAAGAAAAAAATCTAAGAAGTGGAATTCTATGATGATGTCTTTAAGACAAAAGAAAAAAGATGGTTCTGGTTTCTTCAAACCTGCACCATTCACGCAGCAATACAGAATGAAAACTGTATTAGAAAAGAATCAATTAGGTTCTTGGTATGGTTGGGAGATTGAACATATTGGCCCTGTGGCTGATGCCTCAATCTTAAATGCTGCACATAGCTTTTATGAAACTTGTAAAAAAGGATCAGTAAAAGTTAGTCATGGAAACGAAGAGAGCGCAGAAAAAACTCCATTCTAATCTATGGACATACTTGACAAAACCTTGGAAGAGTTTGTAGAACTCTTCCAGGGCTCTTCCACATATTTTGGTGCTAGTGTTCCATTAGGTCAAAAGCGCGACCGTGATGGAAAACAAGAATTCAGACATTGGGTTGAACCTAATCCAATGACCAAGGAACATTGGTTACAACATTTAAAAGGAGAAGCTTACTATGGATCAGTTCCCATTAGAGATGATAATACATGCTCTTGGGGGGTCATCGATGTTGATCGTTATAATATACAGCATAAGGAAGTTATATCGATTATACGGAAAAGAAAATACCCATTAGTACCATTTAGATCTAAATCTAATGGTATGCATTTAATATTATTCATTGATGGTGTTGTTGCAGCATCTGAAATGAGAAAAAAATTAATTGAGATTGCATCAGACTTAGGTGTTAATGACACCACCACAGACATATATCCTGCACAGGATGAAGTAGATCTAACTCCTGAAGATTGGAATAAAAAAAGAAAAGGTAACTTTGTAAACTTACCTTATCAAAAAGCTCACATGACTACCAGAGTTGCTATGGATAATGAAGGTAACTCAGTAAAATTAGAAAACTTATTTAAGTTTGTATCTGAATATAGAATTAATCCAAAAGAATTTAAAAAATTAAAAGTATTTCAAGATGATGAAACAAAAGATTACCCACCATGTGTAATTAATTTTATGAAAAATAAAGTTAAAAAAGGTGAAGGTAGAAATGATGCAATGTTTAATGTTGCAGTGCTAGCTAAAAAAATAAATCCAGATCCAGTTATGTATCAAGATTGGACTAGAAAAATGATGAATAAAGTTTGTAGTGAAGAGTTACATCCAAAAGAATTAGAAAATATATTTAAAGGTGTTGAGAACAAGGAGTATGCTTATAAATGTAAAACATCAATTGCAAGAATGCATTGTTCATCAAGCACTTGTTTAAGACGTAAACATGGTATTGGTAATAATGAAGCTTTACCTGAAGTCGGTAAATTATTAAAAGTAAATTCGTATCCAGAACCTTATTGGATACTGCCTATTCAAGGTAAATCAATTCGACTATCAACTAAACAACTCTACCAGCAGCAACTCCTTGGAGAACAATTATTAAATTATGATATTGTGTGGCGAACACTTAAACCAAGTAAAAGGGATCCAGATCCATATAGAGATTGGTTAGAGGAATTGATTGCAAACAAACAAGACATGGAAGGGTTTGATGCACATGAAGAGCAATCTGATGTGTTTAATTCTAGAATGACAAGATTTTTAGAAGATGTTGAGGATACTACTGAATTTGATCAAATAGATAATGGTAACATTTGGAAAGATGACACTGAAATGAGATTCAAATTAGAAACCTTTAAAAATTTTATGAAAAAAATGGGTTACAATTGGAATGAAAAAGAGTGTACTAAATTTTTAGAATCTGGTGGAGCTAAACCTAAAAAGAAATTTCAAAGTATTGATAGCAGACACTGGCTTGTAGAACTACCTAAACAAACCGAACATAAAAATAAAGATGTCAAATTCGTTAAAGCAAAAGCTGCATGGGAAGACAATTAAGATCTTTGGACCACCAGGCACAGGAAAAACAGAAAATTTACTTAAGCGTGTGCAGCGCTATCTTAAACAAGGATATTCTCCCGATGAGATCTGTTATATATCATTTACCAACAAAGCAGTTGATGAATGCGTTGCAAGGGTTAGGAAAAGATTTAAAGAATATGACGAAGACGATTTTAAATATTTTAGAACCTTACATTCTTTGGCACGACAACAGTTTGCTGAGATTCCCGTTTTAGATCCTAAGGTGGATATGTTGATGTTTCATACACAGTACGGAACAATTAAAGTTAATTTTAAAGAAGGCCATGATGAACAAAAAGTTTATAATAATTGGTCTTTACAGATATATGACCGAGCTAGAAATATGAAGGTGGATCCTGTGTGGTTATATAAACAGCAGCCCAGAAAAGCGGTGAGGTTGCAGCAGTTCAAATCTATTATTGCAGGTTACGAAGAATTTAAAACAATGGAACTGGAGAACGGACACCGGACAGCGGACAGGCTTGATTTTACAGACATGGTACAAAAGTTTATTGATGATGGTGTATCCATACCCTTTAAAGTATTAATGGTGGATGAAGCTCAAGATTTAACACCGTTGCAATGGGATTTAGTTGTGAAGTTAGCTCAAGCAGTTGAAAGAGTTTATATTGCAGGGGATGATGATCAAGCAATCTATGAATGGAATGGTGCAGAAGTAGAACACTTTCAAACGTTTCCAGGAAGAAAATTAATTTTAAAAAAATCTGTAAGGTTAAATAAGAATATACATTTCTTTTCTAAATGTATTTTAAATTCTATGGGTGACAATCGAGTAGAAAAAGAATTTTATTCTAATGGTAAAGAAGGGGCCATTTATAGATGGAATGGATTAAAGAAAGTCCCTTGGGATATGGATGGATCTTGGATGGTGTTGGCTAGAATTAATGATGTTAAGAGAGAACTGCAGCAAGAGGCACGTAATTTATCGTTGTATTATCAAGATGTTAAGGGAAATAAGTCCTTTGATCCGAATCAGTTTGCAGCTATTCAACATTGGAATAAAATATGTGAGGGTGGGAGTATTACCAGAGAAGAAGCTACAGTCATGTATGAGTATTTATTAAACATAGATCACGGATACCGGTCAGCGGAAAGTAAAAAATGGAGCTTTGCTCACCCCAATCAAGTATTTAATTTTGATGAATTACACCTCAGATGTGGTATGAGAGATGAACGAGGTGAATGGGAAGATGTTTTTAAAAGAAAATTTAAAGAAAAAGATAAACAATATTTTAAAAAACTTATGAAAGAAGGTGTAGACTTATCACAACCACCAAAAATAATTATTGATACGATACATCAAGTTAAAGGTGGAGAAGCTGATAATGTTGTCCTGGCGAGCAAATGTAACTTTCCATCTCATTATGACAAAAAGAATTTGCAGGATAAAGTAAAAGAACTTAGGGTTTGGTATACAGGTGCCACTAGATCCAAAGGTACGCTGCATTTATTAGGTACCAATCATCAATACAATTTTCCACTTGGAAAATATTATAAACTATATGAGGCTAACTATGTCAAATAAAGATATGTTCGATGAAGTATTTCCGCAAAATAAACAGATAGGCGGGAATCACTACAAGGACTTTACCATTCAACCCTATGAATTTATTTCAAAAAATAATTTATCGTTTTTCCAAGGGAACGTTATTAAATATGTTTGTAGATATTTAGGTAAAAATGGAATAGAAGATTTAGAAAAAATTAAACATTATTGCGACTTAGAAATCTTAAAGTTAAAAGATGGAAAAAGAAAAAAGTAAAGTTGACTGTGAGTTTTGTAAAACTAAAAAAGCTATTGTAATCGAGGATAAAAAATACTACTGTCCCGAGTGTTACATCAAAATAAAAAAAATAGATGACCCATCAACTTAATTTTATTTACAATGACTCAGACTGGGTATGTCCTTCTGAATACCCTGATTTATCTCAAGCAAAAGAAATAGCAATTGACTTAGAAACTAAAGATCCAAACATTAAAACAAAAGGTTCGGGTTGGGCTACATTTGATGGTCACATCGTTGGGTTTGCAGTAGCAGCATTTGATCAACAATGGTATTTCCCTATCTCTCATGATGCGGGAGGTAATATGGATTTATCAATGACCACTGCTTGGATGCAAGATATATTAAAAACTCCAGCTACTAAAATATTTCATAATGCAAGTTATGATGTTGGTTGGTTACTTGTAAATGGTTTTGAGATTAGAGGTAAAATTGTGGATACCATGATTGCTGCAGCTCTAATCAATGAGAATAGATTTAGTTTTAGTTTAAATGCCTGTGCTAAAGATTATTTAGGTGAAATTAAAAATGAAACTTTTTTAAATGAAAAAGCAAAAGAATGGGGAATAGATCCTAAAGCTGATCTATGGAAATTGCCTGCAGGTTACGTAGGTTTTTATGCTGAACAAGATGCAGCATTAACTTTAAAACTTTGGCAACGATTTAAAACAGAAATAACTAAACAAAGTTTACATGATGTTTGGGAAATGGAAATGGAACTTCTTCCTATCTTAATTGATACACGAAGAAGAGGAATTAGAGTGGATGAAGAGAAAGCTCTTCTGTTAAAGAAAGAATTTAAAACTAAAGAAAAAAATGTTTTACATAAAATTAAACAAGAGACAACGATTGATGTAGATATTTGGGCTGCTCGATCGGTAGCGCAAGTGTTTGATAGAATTGGGGTAGACTACCCACGGACAACGAAAACCGAAGAACCAAGCTTTACCCAAAATTGGCTAGTAAATTGTGATAACCCGATAGCGCAACTAATAAGACAAGCAAGAGAAATAAATAAATTCCATTCAACATTTATAGACTCCATTTTAAGATATACCCACAAAGGTAGAATTCATTCTGAGATTAATCAGTTACGATCTGACCAAGGTGGAACTGTATCTGGACGTTTATCATATTCAAATCCTAACCTCCAGCAAATTCCTGCAAGGAATAAAGAGATGGGTGATAAAATTAGAAGTTTGTTTTTACCTGAAGAGGGAAGACAATGGGGTAGTTTCGACTACTCACAACAGGAGCCTAGGCTTGTTGCACACTACTCTGCAGCGCTTAATGATAATTATGCATTAGAAAGTGCTGCGGAGTTTATAGAAGCTTATCAAAATGAGGCTGCTGATTTTCATCAAATTGTGGCAGATATGGCAGGAATATCGCGAACTCATGCCAAAACTATCAATTTAGGGTTATTTTATGGCATGGGTAAGTCAAAATTAGCTAGAGAATTAGGGATTGACAAAGATAATGCTGAAAGATTGTTGCAAACTTACAATAGTAGAGTACCTTTTGTTAAAAGATTAGCTACTGAGGTATCTAACAGCGCATCTAAATATGGCTTTATTCGAACAATAAGGGGTCGTAAATGCCGATTTGACATGTGGGAGCCTGCTACTTTCGGAATGAACAAAGCGATGGATTACGAGGCTGCTAAGGCCCATTATGGTAATAATATACGTAGAGCCTTTACTTATAAGGCTTTAAACAGATTAATTCAGGGATCTGCTGCTGATCAAACTAAACAAGCTATGATTAATTGTTATAAAGCAGGTTACAAACCATTGCTGCAAATTCATGATGAATTATGCTTTTCAATAGACAGTGAAAATGATATTAAAGACGTTAAGGAGTTAATGGAAAATGCAATCGAACATCTCAAAGTACCTTTCAAAGTTGATATTGCCCTCGGAAGATCCTGGGGAGAAGCTAAGGAATAAAGACTGCAAGACCTGCAACAACACAAGAGTTATTCTTGAGGTTGAGGATCTTGAGATTCATTCGAAGAGTCCTTGTCCTGATTGTTCTCCGACTCCTGATTATTTTCGGAAGCTTGCTGCTCTTTAAACTGTTTATAATAATTTGGGTGTTTCCATACAAACGTCATTTTTTTTCTCCTAAGTTATTTTTTTACCAATTATAACATGGACGTTTTTTCAAAAATTTATTTTATTGAATTCTAGAGGGTTGACAAGATCAGGGGTTTCATTCTGGCTGCGACACTGGATGCTTTTTGGTGACTCTGTTATTTTTATCACGAACTCTGTCTTTCCATCTTAAATCTATCTCTAAAACTTGATCATTGTTGCCATGACAAATTTTTATTAAGTGACCTTGAGATGTATCACTTATCCAATATTTTTTATAATTATTTATTACAATTGATTTTGCCATTAATTTAATTTTTCTCTTCTAACTTCATCAACCGTGTCCTGGTCAAGCTTCATTCTAACACCTGCTCTAATTAATTTATACTGTTTTGGATTGGTGTGTTTTTCTATTTGTAATAGTGAACTAATTAATTTTATTGCAGCACTCACTTTATCATTTTTGTATGGTTCATAATCATGGACAATCATTAACTTGTGCAGCTCATAAAACTGGCCCCACTTAACAAAAGATTTTTCCCATTGTTTTAATTTGGTTTTAGTCCAATAGTTTTTAGGTTTTTTTCGGGACATGGGTAGCCTAGAGAATAATTGAAAAAAAAATAAAAAGCTAGTTTTTTTTAACTAGCAATATCGTAAAGACCTTTTTTAGCGTCTTCAACACTTTGATCATTAATCTTTTTTTTAAGATCTTTGATCTTTATATCGATCCACCTCATGTCAGATGTTACTCTCCCCTGTGCCAACGCTTGTGTTGCCCACTTGGACTCCAACTGAAGCTTTTCCGATATTAACTTTTGTAGTTGCATCTCGGTCAACCTCCTCGAAGGTTATAAACAGAAAGTCCGGGTTATGAAAACCAGCACCTTCATGCTCTGTTACATCTCCTGAGTCAACCTTCTTTGAAAACGTCTCAAGAGCGGCCTTATCGTTCTCAGCCTCAAGCATCTCATTAATATATATATTTTTATAGTTTGCTTGGACGCGATATAGCTTCATAAGGGATTATATATCAAAACACACAGTAAATGCAACTATGAGGGTGTTCCAGGCTTAGGAAGGGGTATAATTGGCTTTTTGCCTACCTTTTTGCATTCAAATTTTACCGCTAATTCTGCATCATTTACATCTTTAGGGTTTAATTGTTCTAAAGATTTACCTGCAATATCATAACCTGCAAGGGCACAGGATCTATGATCGTTAAATTCCATGTTCACATGTAATGATTCGTAACATTGATTTGTTAGCAAGGTGCATAAGTGCAGTATTAAAATAAACTTCATAGTCCTATATTATCCTATCTTATTTAATCCTTGCAATTATTATTTTAATGTTTATAACTATTGCATGACTAACAAGGAGTGTATCATGAATGTAATAAAACTTAAATCCAATAGTGAAACATTTACTAATTGGATTAAAGAAGTTGATGATATCTTGAGCAAGACTCAGATCAACAACGTTAATGGTGAACCGTTAGAGTATAAGGACGATCACTTTCAAGAGCAAATGCGTAGGTTGCAGCAGTGCTCTATGAACTTTGAAATGCATCCTATCTATCCGATAAATGAGCAGGTCGCGATGGATTTAATCTACAGCCACATTGAAGGAGAGAAGAATAAATATGATCAATCAGTTTTATAAATTCTGTTTTTTAATCATGCTGCTAGTGATACCACCTAAAATATTTTTACTTTTAGTTGGGGCACTGCTTTACGTAACATTTAACTAACCAATAAGGAGAAAAAAAATGTCAGTTAAAGAAATAAAAAATAAATACTTTGCAACGAAAGATTATTCGTTGTTTAAAAAATCTAGAGGTAATCGTGAAGTTGATCACACTCATGTTGAAAGAATCAAACGATTGATTGCTGATAAAGATACGAAGGCTGCAATTACTGTAAATAAAAATTATGAAGTAATTGATGGTCAACATACCTTGCAAGCTAGAAAAGAGTTAGGTTTAGAAATTTACTTTATCATTTCTGAATCGGATGATGCTCTTGATACTGCAAGAATGAACACCGGAAAACGGAACTGGAACTTGGATAACTTTTTAAAGTTTCACTGCGATCGTAATAGACAAGATTATAAAATCTGCAGATCGAAGATGGAACAATTTGGGATGCCAGTTGCAGAAACACTTGCATTACTAAATGGTAAAGCAACTGTGTCTAAAGATATTACTGAGGAATTTAAACTTGGTAATTTTTCTATTCCATCTGGTAACATTGCAAAGTTTGATCGGATTGCAAAAGAGATGACACACATCGCTAAACAAATTGATCCGTCAACTACAAAGTTAAAAAGACAATTGATCAGAGCTTATTTAATTTTGTGCAAACATCCAAAGTTTAGTTTTGACAGGTTAAAATCTGCAATGCGATCTAAAGGTGGAAAACTTAATGCAGTTACATCAAAAGATGAATACATTGAACAACTCGATAGAGTGTATAATGGTGGATTAACCAGAGATAAAAAAATCGATCTACTAAAATTTGCACTTGACCGAGACTTTGATAAAAGAGAGGATGCAGCATAATGGACATAAATAAATGGAAATCCTGTGCAGTGGATATTGACTCTTATTGTATAATTCGAGCTATGGGTAAGGAAGGGTTTAGACGACCTGGTAACATGATAGCTAAATTAGTCGATGAAGAAGTTAAAAAAATTGCCAAAAAAGAAGGCAAATCTACTGAAGCGATGAGAGAGAATTTACTAAAGCAAGGGCGCGCACTGCTCAATAGTAAATAAGTTAGATCGGATCTGATTACTAACTGAAGAAGGGGCTGGGAGATCTGGCCCCTTTTTTTTGCTTGCAATCTAAAATTTAATTCTATATTAATCAATTAACGTATTCCTAAGCCTAAATGAGAAAGTGGGGCTTTTCAAAACACTTTATTTTCACAATAGCAACGAATAATTAGTTTTTAAATTAACAATTTAATTAGGAGACTAAGTGGCGAAACAGAAACTTAAGGCTAGTCCTGAAGCGTTAGAAAACACGTTAAGGAAATTGGTAATGATATGTCCTGATAAAAAGACATATGATGAACTAACGAGCTTGATGTTTCAGTTGTATTGTGGGAATGATTTTGGTTTAGGAAATTTCAGTCTTTCATTCATTGACAAAGTTGATGAGTGTTGGAAGATCGGTCGTAAAGCTGCAGCTAAGGCTAAAGGCATTAAACTGGTCTTTAAAAATGATGCGTGATTGCAGAGTATTTCCATATCGATATCTTTTCCCTCTCTGCAGTCACGTTTATCATGGACGATGAAACTTATCAGAATTTAGTTAATTACCATTATCATGTAATTGAGTCCTTAGATGGTGTAGGTAAGATGCGTTTCATTGAAGGGGTATTCGATGATTGGGTAGAAATACGAGAGCTGCAGTATCCTAAAAAGGAGCAATCTCAATACAGTGAACTACTCACCGACCTTATTAAAGATTTTGGGCACTAACATGTCCGAAAAGATTGTGAATGTAAAATACCCTGAGCAAAGGTTGTTCCAGGCAATCATTGTCCAGGCGTTTGAAGATTGTGTATTTAAAACGTATTCTAAAGTGGATGCTTATAATAAGGAAGATTCTTATAATTGGTTTAAAGATGGTGGAGAGGATTTTGATCGAGTGTGTTGGTTTGCGGATATGGATCCGAGTTTTGTAAGAGACCGTTTTTTAAAATTAAGAAAAGAGGGTGTAATAAAATTTTCTAAATCTGAACTTACTTGGATGGAGTATAGAGATAGATATAAACGATATCGAGCTGCCAATGATAAGGAATCAAGAAGAATTATTAAAAGACAGATAGACAGGTTAACCCTACCAGGCAAAAAAGAAAAATAACCTGGCAGGGAATTTAACTAACCTAAGAGAGCATAATGAAAAAAGATGCTCAATATCCATTGTACGTGAATCGGTAAAATTTAGCAAGGGTTATGTGAGAAAGGTTAAGGAAGAAAGGTTACCGGCCACCGGAAACCGAACCAGTTAAGGTAATCCAGTGGCCGCATATTTATAAAAAGCATATAATTATTATCATTTTCTGTGATTTGCTGCAATATTAAAAAATTTCTCTATATAGATATTCTAGAGTAATTGAAAAAGAAAAGTGCTCAGGGGGTAAAAGAGGTGTCCCTGGTGTCCCCGAAGAAGAATAATGTATATATATCAATACTTTAAGTACGTTTTTATGGTGTCCCTATGGTGTCCCTATGGTGTCCCTAAGGGACACCTAATCAATAAAAGTAATATAGGGTGTCTTGCGGGAACTCAACTTTTGCTTTTTTGAAAGTTGGACAGGGGTTAAAATAATCTATATAATAGAAAATTATTATGCCACTGAAAAAGAAAGAACTGCGAACTGAAGATGACTTGACTTTAAAGCAAAAGCATTTCATCGATATCTATGTTAAGAATTGGGGCAACATCACAAAAGCTGATGCTCTAAAACAGGCTGGCTATGATTGTAAGAATGAGAATGATTATTCTGTAATTGCATCTAGGTTAACAAATAGAAAACTAAATCCTCATGTTGTTAAATACATGGACAAAATTTACAAAGAAGAATGTGCTAAATACGAAGGTGACAACCTTAGACGTTATAAACGATTAGAACGTATAGCTCTTAGTGCGGAAGCTGATAAACAATATGCTGCTGCAATCAATGCTGAATATAGATCTGGTCAATTGGCTGGTCAATATGTTGATAGAAAAGAAGTTAAAGTAACAGGGTTGGAGGGCATGTCACGTGAAGAACTTGAAAACAAACTCAAGGAACTTTCAAACAAGATCGATGGTTACAACGCAAAGACCATTGACGTTGTCGAAAGCACAACTGAGCAAATTGAAGAAAGCTAGTTGGTCTGATTGGATTGTTACTTTTAACAAAGTACATAACCCACAACTTTATACATCTGTAGGAATTGTTAATGTAAGGACTAAAAATGAAAAAAAATAAACATTTTAAAAAGAATATTACTCCAATTGTAGTTGATGTTAAAGGTTTACCTGATAAAGTTAGAATTGGTTACAAGGATGTAAAAATTAAATATGTCAGACCTGATTTTAAAAAATGGCAGATGACTGATTGTTTTGGTGAATATGATTATAGACAAAATGTAATTCACATACAGCATGATTTATGTGGGCAAGAGAGAGCCAATACAACAATTCATGAGATAATGCATGCAGCTGTTCAAGTTGCAGGACTTAACCAAGAAAAAGCTCCATTGGAAAAAGAAGAACATGAAGAAGCTGTAGTTAATCAACTTACAAACGTGATGATGGGAGTTTTTCGAGATAACCCTTGGATAGTTGAAATGTTAAGAACTCAACTAGAAGATTCCGAACAATCTTGACTTCAATATGGCTGCTAAAAATCGTGAGTCATTACTTTGGCAAAGAATAAAAAAACATATCAATGATGTGTTCTTTACCCGCATAGAATCTAGCACAATCAATGGAATACCAGACATTCATGGTGTTGGTTTTAATAAAGTTTTTTGGTTAGAATTAAAATCAGACTATGTCAGTTATCCTAAGCTAAATAAATGGCAAATTGTTTGGATCAACAAGTATGTTAAAGCTGGTGGTATTGTGATTATCTGCAATGAGGCCCTCTTGGAGAGGCAGCTTAAACTCTACAGGTGTCCTGTATCCGGTTTTACTGATCCTCGGACACTGAAACCTCGTTTCTCGTTCTCGTTTCCCGTTCACTGGCCAACGGTGAAGAGATCGCTTCGCGAGCTGGTGCAGCAGGATCCTGAAGCAGAGGAGTAATCTCGTTTCTCGCACCAATTCTCGTTCTCGTTCAATAAAGAAACACGGCCACCGCTGGTCCTGCAGAGTCAGGGTCTCCAGCAGCGTAAGCTCGTTCTCGTTTGACAAACTATTTGGGTAAGGTATATATGTGATATGGGAGCTGGGATCAGGGAAACACCGACAACCTTCTTCAGCTCTCGTTCTCGTTCAATGAAGAAACCTCGTTTCTCGTTCTCAACCTTGAGCTTCCCCCGCAGAGTAGAAGCAGGTCGCTGGGGATCAGGAAATTTATCTGGACAGCAGGGAAGAAATGTGGGATAAGATAAGAAAGGAGAAAAGATATGGCCATTGATTTTGATGCATTAGATTTCGTTCGAAGCCAGAACAAATCTCGTTTGTATGATACAAGACTGAAGACCCTGCAGAAGGAGAACAGTGAGGTACACGAGCTGGCGTTACAGATGCTAAAGGAGTTACCAGATGAAAAGAGATGGAGCTTCGAAGAAAGATTAAAAAAAATTAAAAATAGTTCTTGACAGGAAGCCCATCGTATCTTATCTATACGCTGCTAACAACTAACCAAGGAGAAACAATATGCCGAAACAAAAGCTAAGCACATTAATTAAACAATTGAATGAAGAGAATGCGCCGCCTGAGGGATGGACCCCGAAGGACTCGGTAGATAAACCAGAGGCTGGAAAAACATATGCGTTGACCGGTGGCCCCGGCTCGCGTTGCATTGCGAATGGATTCTCGTGGAAGGACAGTGAAGTGCAGCAGGAGGAGCTGCAGCCGAAGCTGGGATCCAGGTGCTCGTAGGAGCTATGATTGTCTTATGGCTACTTTTTCCAAATGTCACTACGGTGGCGTTTGGACTGATCCTTCTCTCGCTCGTTGGCATACTCTAGTTCCCGTTCTCGTTTCTCGTCTAGAGCTGGTGCACGGCAGAGGAACTTCAGGTCTACCACTGGGGGCGTCAGCGAAGCAGTCGTACCCTACAGGATTTGGTGTGGCTTACCTTTCTAGTTTAGAATGATTCTAAAAGATAGTTGTTGCATTAGTCATAAGATATGATAAGAGAGAGAATTAACTTAACAAAGGAGAAAAAAATGGGAATGGACGTTTATGGAATAAACCCAAAAATAGTTGGGCAACAACCAAAAGAGCCGACTAACCTATACAATGGTAAAGAGCCTAAACCAACCGAGAAAGAAGTAAGAGCATACTACGACCAAAAGGAAAAGTTTGAAGAACAGAACTGTGGTGTGTACTTCAGAAATAATGTGTGGTGGTGGAGACCTTTAGCGAGTTTCATCTTTGAGAAAATACAATTCAAAGATTGGTTTACAGATGAACATGCTGAGGCTTTAGCAACAAATGGTGGTATGGAGTGGTCAGAAGAACAAGCCTTAGAGATTGCTCAAATAATCGAAGACGCATACACCATTGGCGAGCTAGACGATAGAGAAGTGCAACATAAAAAGAAAATGAAAGTTGCAGAAGATTGGAACGCAAAGCTTGAAGTAGAATTTCAAAAGCTACGAGATAAGCATAAGGATATTGCACCTATTGATTACCCACCAGAAGACAAAAAAAAGTGGGACGAACTATACGAGAGTACCGACAGGTATGCACACTATCCATTTAGTGCAGATAATTGCATGAGGTTTTGCAAATTTCTAAAAGAATGTGGTGGGTTTAAAATATGCTAGGCATTAAGAAAGAGGGCTCGCAAGAGCCCTCGCCTCGTTCTCGTAAAACTATTAAAGGTTGGGCTCTAAACTTAGCATGGTCAGACGGCACCGAAGAAATTTTAATCGATTTGCCAGATGATGTTGCAGAAAATATAGACAACTATTTAACCGAATATGAAAGTAAAAAATGATATTACCCTTATTGATAGACCTATTAAAAAAACTTAAAAAAAAATAAATTATTATGTTGCATAAGATATAATAAGATATATATTAAATCTGTATTCATAAGAATACATAACTAACTAATGAGGTATATATGACTAATGCAGTTAAAAAGCTAAAGCAAGATGAGAAAAAAGTTATTCTTGCTTATGCTCAATTAAAGCTAAAGTCTAATAGACTAGCTAAAGAGTTAGACACACTTAAACAGAATGTTGTTGATGTGTTTAATAGAACAAACCAAAATTTTATTGTTGTGGCAGATGAGAACAACAATAGTTTTGGATTGCAGAAAATAAATCGTAAGAGAAAAAAGTTTGAGACAGCAAACTTTAAGATTGCTCATAATGATTTATATAATCAGTTCACAACTGATATTGAGTATTGTGAATACAAAGCAGTAGGGGGCGACCATAATGCCTAATACTGATATGATAGCTATACTTAATCAGCTAGAAACTAGATTAAATAACCAACGACCAACTACTCATGTTGATGTTGATTTGAGTAGTGAGCAGAAAAAAGAAATCAATTATGAAGTGATGTATGCTCTACTTTACAATAGAGTTGAGAAGTTCATTATTGAAAATTCTGGCAATCAAGTCGTAGATAACTTTAAGGACAATCTACTTAACGACCTTGCCCCTGCTGTTAAACATCTACTAACTAGATAACACACGACAACACCACGCGATAACTTCGCGTGGTGTACCCACCACTCGCCTACTAGAAGGCTCACACCAAACACCAAACAACTTTTAAGATTACCAGATTTTTTTTCGCGTCAGGCTACCCCAATTCCTGAGCAGTCGGGGTTTACTAAGCAAGATATATAAATGTAGTAGGGTCCCAAACGGTATGAAATAGTTGAAAGTGTTTTTGTATTAGTCTATTGTAAAAAAGGACCCTTTGTTTTTTAGGTACCATACGCACCCAGGGGGTATATATATTTTATGGATTTAGATCGACTTAGTGACGAAGAACTTAAGGATATAATTTTAAAAAAGCAGCTAGAATGGATTAAGCTGTGCCAGGATAATTTTTTAATTTTTGCTCAAACTGTTTGGCAAGATTTTATATATCGTAAAACTGATGATCCTAAGAAATATGGACATCATCAAATTATTGCAAACGCGTTTCAAGATATCGCTGATGGCGATGCAAAGAGGCTCATCATTAACATGCCTCCTAGACATACTAAATCTGAATTTGCATCTTATTTATTTCCTGCGTGGTTCATTGGCAAGTATCCAAAGAAAAAGATTATGCAGGTATCTCACAACGCAGAACTCGCATCTAGGTTTGGTAGTAAGGTTCGTAACTTAATGGCGACCAAGGAGTATAAACAGATCTTTGGAAATGTTACACTTCGAGAAGATAGTAAGGCTAAAGGCCGTTGGGAGACCAATCATGGTGGAGAATATTTTGCAGCGGGGGTAGGCGGTTCTATTACAGGACGAGGGGCGGACTTACTTATTATTGATGACCCACATACTGAACAAGATTCATTATCCGATACTGCTATGGAGAGAGCATATGAATGGTATAGCTCTGGTCCACGACAACGTTTACAACCTGGTGGAAGAATCTTAGTGGTCATGACTCGTTGGGCAACTGATGATTTAACAGGAAGACTAGTTAAGGCTCAAGCAGAAACCAAAGCTGATAAATGGAAAGTGATTGAGTTCCCAGCGATACTGGACAACGGAAACCCTGTGTGGCCTGAGTATTGGTCATTAGAAGATTTAGAATCAGTTAAAGCATCTATTTCAACAAAGAACTGGAATGCACAATACATGCAAGATCCAACTTCTGAAGAAGGTGCAATTATCAAAAGAGAGTGGTGGCAAGATTGGGATAAAGATTATTTACCAAAATTATTACATGTCATTCAAAGTTATGATACTGCATTCAGTGCAAAAGAAACTGCTGACTATTCTGCTATCACTACTTGGGGAATCTTTGAACCTGTAGAAGGTTATGAGAAAGCAATCATATTATTAGATGCAATCAAAGGTAGATATGATTTTCCAGATTTAAAAAATATTGCGTTAGAGCAATATCGATATTGGGAACCCGAAACTGTTATCATTGAAGCCAAAGCTTCTGGTCAACCGTTAATTCATGAATTAAGGCGAGCCGGTATCCCTGTAATTGATTTCGTTCCTGCAAGAGGACGGGACAAGCATACTAGAATAAACAGCTGTTCTCCGGTGTTCGAGAGCGGCAATGTATGGGCACCTTTGGACGAACACTGGGCACAGGAAGTTATTGAGGAATGTGCAGCATTTCCAAACGGCCAGTATGACGACTATGTTGATAGTATGACACAGGCTGTGTTAAGATATCGACAAGGTGGATTTGTTTCTACATATTCAGATGACTGGGATGATCCGCCAATGAAAGTAGAACGAGATTATAAATATTACTAATGAGCAAAATTAAACTAGCAGGCAAATCTATATCTGAGATTCTTAAAAGAATTAAAAGAGCTCAAAGAAATAAGAGAGCAACTAAAAATCAAGAGAAGGCTGGCCTTAGTACTAAAAGTGTCAAACCATGGAATTACAGAGCTGGGGCAAGAGATGAACAAATTGTGCCTGTAAAAAAACAGTCTCAAAAAGGGAGCTCATTTCAACCCCATAGAGTAAGAGGTAAACAAGGGGCTGCGTCTATTAAGGAAACTTCAGAAGGTTCTGCTGCTTCTTGGAGAGATGAGATGGATAAATACTTTGGTGATTTGAGACCAAGTAAGTTCTTTAAAAAAGCCTCTGGAGGTGATATAAATACAGGTATGAAAAAATTATCACCAAAACAAAAAGAGATTGCTAGAATGGCTCCGCCACCAGATCAAATTACTGGTGCAGATTTCAAAGCTATGAAAGCAAGAACTGGAAAAGCAATCAAAGCTGATCCAACTAAACCAATTAGTTCAGTTGCACCAAAAGTAACTGATGCTCTTAAAAAGAAAAAATTACCAGGAAGAATTGGAACTGCATTAGGTATTGGTGCTATGATGGTACCTGCTGCATACGCTGCTGCTAAACAATACAAAGATTATAAATCTGCTAAGAACAGAGATGAAGCTAAAGTAAAAAAAATGGTTGGTGGCATGGCTAAGAAATATTCTGTAGGCGGTGGTGCTGATACAGGTAGAAGAACATATTCTTCAATGGAAGAAATGAGAGCTGCAAAAGGATTTAAACCTGGAGAAACTCCAGCACAATTTAATAAAAGAAAAGCTGCAATGGAAGTTGCTAAGAAAGCAGCCAAAGCTACACGATTTGGAAAAATCGCTGCGGGTATAGGTGCTGCAGGTGTTGCTGCTTCACAATATTTAAAAAAGAAAATGGAAGAGAAAAAAGAAAATAAAAAAATGGGTGGTGGCATGATGAACAAACCTATGGGTTATAAAAAAGGTGTCATGGTCAAAGCTAGAGGTTGCAAACTAGGTAGAACAAGACCTACTAAGATCACATAAGGAGGGACACATGTCCCTAAAGGCAATCATTCAAGGGATTGGTAAGAAGATACTTGGAGGTAAGAAAGTATCAAGTTCACCGGCCACCGGCAAAGAACAAAAACTTTTAACTTACGAAAAAGAATCTTTACAGAAAACTGGACAAGAGTTAGCTGAACAAGAATTCAATGCTCCAGTAATTTCAAGACCACTTAAAAAAACTAAACCACTTCATATGGGTGATGATCAAGCTCCTATATTTGGATCATCAACTTATGACTGGGTAATGAAAAAAGGTAGAGGAGAATTTTCTGCAGATGAATGGTTAGATCATTTAACTTCAACTAGAAAAGTAAACTTTAAAGTGTTTGGTAAACCTGCATCAAGAACTGAAAGAGGACCCAAGCAATTTAAATATGACAATGGCCCGTTTGCCGGTAAAGAAGTTACGATTAATAAAGAAGAACTTTTTGATTCCAACCTAGCTGTGTTTAATGAAGCTGGAGACTTAACAGGTGGGTTATTGTATGCAGCTAAAAAGTTTGGATTAAAATTAGATGCAAATACTTTAGGGGATATGATCAAACTAAACCCTGTAAATAGATTACAACCTGTAGAACTTGGAATACCTAAAGGGGCTATGGAGAAATTAAGAACTAAAGCACCTGTTATTCAAAAACAAATTGATAGCTTAAAAGAAAACTTCAGACAAAGAAAATTATTTGCACTTGAAGATGAAATGATTGATGCACAATATAAATCAAGATTGTTCACGACACGAACAGATGCAAACTCTTTTAAACAAGCAAGTAAAAGTATTACTGATAGTTTAAATAGAATTAAACGATCTGACAATTTAAATGCAGATGAGAAAAGAATTATTAATCAATTAATCGGTGAAGTAGATGATGTTGCAAAACCTTTTACAGATAAAACTATGGCAACAAGATACAAAGGGGAAAGAAGTTATACACTTGAAGGTGGTGATGATTACCGAGAAACAGTTTGGAGATTGAATGAAGATATTCCTGGTAACTCAGCTGCTAGAAAAACATTTGGTCACTTTGACGGTATTAATGAAAACATGGTTTACCATGTAAGATACGATACACGATATACTCCAGATGGAAAAAAGGTTTTCTTAATTCATGAAATTCAATCCGATGCAAACCAAAAAGTTGCAAAAGCTTTAACCAAAGCAGAACAACTATCGGGGGAAAGAAGAATTAATCCTTTCCAAAAAGATATTGAACTAAACTTATTATCTCAAAACAGATCTAAGATGTTAAAAGATATGGACGAGGCTATTGAAGCAGGTCTAACGAATAAAGCAAATGCAATTGCAAATGATTTAAAAGATATAAATGATAAAATTAGAATGACATATACAAGATCATCTTCTTATGGCTCTTCAGAAAAATATGATTACTTTCCATTAGTCGAGGCTGATGCTTATGGAGATCATGCTCTTAAATACTTATTGAATAAAGCTGCTAAAGAGAATGTCGATTACGTAGCCGTTGCCCCGTTTGACAAATTAAGTTACAGACAAGGATACAAAAAAGGGAATGAACGATTTTATGGTTATGCTAGTGGTAAAGGAATTGATAAAAAAGGTAAAGCAGTGATGCCTGAGATTATGAAGAAGACTGCAAGATTTTATGATTCAAAAGCAGGAGCACAAAAAATATCTTTGTCCGATCCTAAAAAACCATATAAAGAAATAGATAGAGATCGATTTAAATATCCAGAGACTCACAAACTTAAAGGTAAAGAATTAGATAATAAATATCACAGAAATGCTTTATCTAAAGAAGAATACGAAGGTATGTCTGATCGAAGTGCATTTACTTATATGGATCCGTCAGATCCGAACTTGTATTTTGATGCATTTGCGATTAAAGTGTCCCCATTAATGAAACAAACTTTGAAGACCTACCGTAGTGAAGGCGGATTAGTAGTAGATATATTTAAACCAATAAGGTAGTATAAGATATGGCTGTAGAAAAGAACAACGAGACAATCACTGAAGAAGATTTAATTGAAGAGACAGTAGAAGAACAACCAGAGGGTTTACCTGAGGTTACTGTTGAAGGTGAAGAAGAAGTGGTTGAAACTCCTGAACAAGATTTTAATGCAAACTTAGCATTAGAAATGGACGAGCGTACGCTTAGATCTATGGCTAGTGATTTGATTGATGAATACAAAAAAGATAAATCATCCAGAAAAGAATGGGAAGATGCATACATTAAAGGTTTAGATTTATTAGGTACTAAGTATCAAGAAGTAACTAAACCATTTAAAGGAGCTTCCGGTGTCACGCATCCGTTACTCGCTGAGTCTGTTACACAATTTCAAGCACAAGCATATAAAGAACTTGTACCATCAGATGGTCCTGTACGAACACAGGTCATAGGTTTACAAACACCGCAAACCGAACAACAAGCAGAAAGAGTTAAAGACTACATGAACTATATGTTGATGGAGGAAATGGAAGAATACACAACTGATATGGATCAGATGTTATTTTATTTACCTTTATCAGGATCAACATTTAAAAAAGTTTACTACGATGCATTATTAAATAGACCCGTATCTAAATTTATTCCTGCAGAAGATTTAGTTGTTCCATATTATGCATCTGATTTAAAAGATTGTGAGAGAATTACTCATGTCATTAAGATGACTCAAAATGAAGTCATTAAAAAACAAGCAGCAGGATTTTATAGAGACATTGAACTCATTCAATCAGACAATGAGCCAGATTCATTACAGAAAAAATTAAATGAATTAGAAGGAATTAAAAAAACTGAAACTGATTACATGCATAATATTTTAGAAATGCATGTCGATTTAAATTTAGATGATTATGAAAACTTTGATGACAAAGCAAAGAAAATAAAAATACCTTACATCGTTACAATTGATGAAGGTAGTGGAGAGATTTTATCTATCTATAGAAATTATAGACCTGATGATATCGCTTTCAATAGAATTGAATACTTTGTTCATTATAAATTTTTACCAGGATTAGGATTTTATGGTTTTGGTTTAACTCATATGATTGGTGGACTGTCTCGTGCAGCAACACAAGCATTAAGACAATTGATGGATGCAGGAACTTTAAAGAATTTACCTGCAGGATTTAAGTCGAGAGGTATTAGAGTTAGAGATGATGATCAACCTATTCAACCTGGAGAGTTTAGAGATGTAGATGCACCTGGTGGAAACATCAGAGATCAGTTTTTTAACCTACCATTTACTGAACCCTCAGTAACTTTATACAATCTTTTAGGTTTTGTAGTACAAGCAGGACAAAAATTTGCTGCAATAACCGATTCAAACATTGGAAATGATGTCCAAAACAGAGCTGTTGGCACAACAGTAGCTCTAATGGAACGTGGAAGTAGAGTAATGAGTGGTGTTCACAAGCGATGTTACTATGCAATGCGTTTAGAATTTAAAATTTTAGCAAGAATTTGTGCTCAATCACTACCACCAGAGTATCCATATGATGTTTACGGTGGTCCAAGACAGATTAAAGCGGTAGATTTTGATGATAGAGTCGATATTTTACCTGTTGCAGATCCAAATATCATGTCTATGGCTCAAAGAGTAACGTTAGCACAAGCACAATTGCAAATTGCACAGTCAAATCCGATGATGCACAACCTTCATGAGGCTTACAGACGTGTTTATGAAGCTTTAGGAACTAAACAAATTGAAACTTTACTTAAACCACCGCCAAGACAACCAGAACCAATGGATCCTGCTAAGGAAAATGCACGTGCGTTGCAGATGAAGTTTGCAACAGCGTTCGAATTCCAAGATCATGACGCTCATATTGCTGCACACATGGCATTTATGCAATCGAGAATGGTTCAAATCAATCCTCCAGTGTATGCTTTACTGCAAGCACACGTTTCTGACCACGTTTCTTTTAAAGCTAGAAAAGAAGTTATGGAACAAATGATGCAAGATGAAAATTTGATGGCTTTACAACAACAAGATCCTGAACAATTTAAAATTGCATTCGATAATGCAGTTGCAACAGCCACTGCAGAGATTACTGAAGAGCTTGTTAGGGGTGAAATGATGCAACAACAAGGTAAAGAAGATCCATTAGTTAGAATTAAACAACAAGAAGTTGATTTAAGAGCCATGGATCTTCAAAGAAAAGCTGAAGAGACAAGATTTAAAGCTGAACAAGAGCAAATGAGAGAAGCAGCAAGATTAGAATTCGAATATGATCGACTCGCACAACAAGATCAGCAATCTGATGAACGTTTGGAAGTCGCTAGGGAGAAGATGAAAAAAAAATGAGGAAAGGATTAAGTGGAGGAGTTAAATCTGGGCCACCGCCTAAGAAAGGACCTAATCCACAAGGAATAAAACTCAAAAATGCAAAAAAGCTCCTACGAAAAACTCTCAAAAAAAAGTAAAATTATCTGGCTCTCTGGTTTATTTGATGGCGAGGGTAGTTTTGGCATTTGGTCTAAAGGTGTAGGTAAAAAAAGAGCCTTTGCAGCTACGATTGAAATGGGTGATGAGGATATTATCCAAAGATTTCAAGATATGTTCGGTGGTGTTGTTTTCAAAACTAAAAAAAAGGAAGAAAGATTCAGACAATTATGGCGATGGAGATGTGTAGGTGATAGGGCTTACGATTGTATTGATAAGATGATAGAATATATGGGAATAAGGAGACAGAAAAAATACAATGTGGTTAAAAGCGATATCTCTAGCCGTTAAAGCAGGTTCTCACATATATCAGAACCGTCAGAAGACTAAAATGTTGATGTCTGATGCTCAAATGCATCATGCTGAAAAGATGGCTCGGGGGGAAAGTGAGTACCAGGGCAAATTACTTGAATCTAGAAATTCGGACTGGAAAGACGAGTTCATTTTATTATTACTTTCGGCTCCCATAGTAATGCTTTCTTGGGCAGTATTTTCGGATGATCCAAGTGCAATGGAGAAGATGCAATTATTCTTTGAATATTTTTCACAACTACCATTTTGGTATCAGACAATTTTTGTAGGCGTGATTGCAAGCGTATACGGATTAAAAGCAACAGATTTAATTAAGAGGAAATAATGACAAAACTTTGTGCAAGAGGTAAATCAGCAGCTAAAAGAAAATTTAAAGTCTATCCTAGTGCCTATGCAAATGCTTATGCATCTAAAATATGTGCTGGTAAAATAAAAGATCCATCAGGTGTAAAGAAAAAAGATTGGGGACCTAAGAAAGCTTTTTTAGGTGGTTTAATGGGTAAAAAAGATGAAAAGAAAAAAGAAACAGAAAAAACAGAAACAGCTGTAGGCAAAGCTAAAAAAATTTTAAAAACAAAAGAAGAAAGACTTAAAGAACTTAGAAAAGAAATAGGTATGAATAAAGGTGGTTACTTTGATGAACAAAAAACAAATGTTAAAGGTAAAAAAACTACAGGTCCTGTACAAGGTGGTAACACTCCAGAAGTACCACCATCAGAATATATGAAATATAAAAAATTTAAAAAGAACAAAGTTATTTCTGCTAAGGTTGGAATAAATGTAACTGCAGGTGGTGAATCTGCTATGGGTAGATTACAAAAGTCTGGTCTTAAAATGCGTGGTGGTGGAATAGCAATTAAAGGAACAAATTTTAAAGGAGTATTTTAATGTATAGAAAAATGATGTTAGGTGGCTTACTAAGCACAGGAATTAAAGCGGCTGCTAAAAAATATTTTAAAATGTCTGGTAAAAAAATTACAGACCTTACAAAATCACAACCACTTAAATCTAAAACATCTGCAAAAACAGATTATGCTAGAGCATTACAACTTCATTCATCTGATAAAAAAGATAAAATGAAACTACAACAGTATATTCGAAAACAAAAGTAATGAATAAAAAAGGATCATGTTGGGAAGGTTATGTTCAAAAGGGCATGAAGAAAAAAGGCAACCGAATGGTACCTAACTGTGTTCCTGCAATGAGAACTGGTGGATTAACAAAATGGTTTAATGAAAAATGGGTAGATATTGGAGCAAAGAAAAAAGGTGGCAAGTATCAAGAGTGTGGAAGAAAATCTGCCAGTGGTTCAGACCGCAAGTATCCAAAATGCGTACCACTTGCAAAAGCCACAGCAATGACAAAGTCGCAAAAGGCCTCTGCTGTTGCCAGAAAAAGATCGGTGAGTAATGCAGGACCTAAACCAACAAATGTGAGCACATAATGTGGAAATGGATTAAAAAATTATTTACACCTAAAAAACAACAATATGAAGAAATTCGTATTGATTATTCTAAATTAACTAAAGGGGATTTGAAAAAGCTTAAAGCACAAGGTAAAATAAAAGATATATATGAGAGACACTAGAAGTATAGAAAAACATTTAAAAGATGTTGCTGTAGAAAATAAAAAAAAGCAACTACATAAAGACCTTAGAAAAGAGGTTGAGGTAGGGGCTAACGGTACGCAGCAATATGTGATAAAAGAAGGTATAAACAAAAATAAAATTGCAAAGGTAAAATAATGCCAAGAAAAATTGATAGAAGACACGGATCTGGTAAAATTATGATTGACGGCAAAGCTGCAATAGATCCTAGAACAAGAGGTTCAAGAGATCCTAGAAAAGGAAACAAATATAAATATAGAATGAGTGGAGCTCCTGAAAGATCTGTAAATACTCAGTACGAAGGTAACGCAAGAGATATGGCTGTAGGTGATAAAAACATTTCATATGTTGGAGATCCATTTGTGGTTGATGGTAAAAAATTTGACCCTGCAAAAAAATTCCCAAAAACTTACATGAGACCTGAAGGTGCTAAAACCTTCAGTGGTGGTGGCATGGCTAGAGGTGGTGGAGCAGCTATTAAAGGCACAAAATTTAAAGGCGTTTTTTAATTTGCATCCAGATTTAAAATAATCTATATATTTGCTATGACCATCAGAGGTGATAGCACAGAATACGATCTACTTAAAAAGTGGTGTGAGACATTACCATTTTTTGAAGAACCAAAATCAGTAACAACTTGTGAAATAGGTGTAAGAGAAGGACTTGGATCTAAAGTTATTATGTTAGGTTTAAGAGCAAGATTAGGTAATAAAACACCTTATCAACATATTGGTATAGATCCTTATGGAAATTTAAAATACCAACACTACGATAACTCACCTGAATACACAGCTGATTATACAGATGAGATGAGATTAGAAATGCAAAAAGATTTTTCTGATCATCCAGAATTTACTTTCTTTCATATGAAGGATACTGATTATATGAATTTCTTTGCCGCACAGGATAAAATATATGATCTTGTTCACTTTGATGGACCTCATATGACTAAAGATGTAATTACAGAAGCTATCTGGTTTGCTAATAGATGTAGAAAAGGATCCAGATTTATATTTGATGATTACAAAAAATATACAATGGAAGATATATCTAAAGCATTAACTCACTACGGTTTCAATATTATGCAAGCTGGTGAAAACAAAATAATGCTACAAAAATTAAAATAATGGATATTGATACAATATCACTGGTTCAAAAGAAAATTAAAATAGAAGTTCATAAACTCAAAGAGCACGCTATATATAGTGTTGACACAATAGAGAAGCTACAATATATTAGGGGTCAAATCAGATCACTAGAGGATCTGCAACAGAGTCTTAAAGACCTGCTGTCAACAACGGAGTATGAAGATGAACAAGTCCACGGAGACACCGAAACGGACTGAAGCGCTTCTAAACGCTTATAAAGAACGCGAAGAAGTAGAAACAGTCCTAGACCCTAAAGCGGTCGATAAATCAACCTTAGATAAATTACCGACACCTACTGGTTATAGAATTTTGGTTTTGCCTTATGCAGGTCCAAAGAAAACTAAAGGTGGAATTTATTTATCTGACACAACACAGGAAACAATACAGATGACAACCGTCTGTGGTCTTGTGCTAAAAATGGGAGATCTTTGTTATCATGATAAAGATAAATTTCCAAAAGGACCTTGGTGCAAACTAAATGATTGGGTAATTTTTAGTAGGTACGCAGGTTCAAGATTCAAAATAGAAGGTGGTGAAGTAAGGGTACTGAATGACGATGAAGTTATTTCTACAATTGCTAATCCAGCTGATATTTTGCACCATTATTAAGGAGGACAAAAAATGGCTGAAGATAATAACTCAGTAGAATTAGATACTGACAACGTAAACGAAGAAACAATTAGTATAGAAACCCCTGAAGATAAAACATCTGCTTTTGATAAAAAAGAAGAAGTTGATTTAGGTTATACTGATGTATCAAATCAAAAAACTGCAAAAGAACTTTTAAACGAAGCAAAACAAGTTGAAGTTGAAGAACAAAAAACTCAACCTAAATTTGAACAAAAAGAGGAATCTGATAGTTCAGTTGAAGGTGATGACTTGCAAGGGTATTCTGAAAAAGTTCAAAAGAGAATTAAAAAACTTACTTTTCAAATTAAGGAAGCTGAAAGAAGAGAAAGAGCTGCAGTTGAATACGCAAAAGGTTTGAAGAATAAGTATGAAACTGTTCAAAGTAAATTTGAAGAGACAGATACCAATTATCTCAAAGAGTATGATGCAAGAATTGATGCAGAAAGAGAGAAAGCAAAAAATGCTTTAAAAGCTGCAATGGATTCTCAAGATACTGATGCGATGTTAGAAGCACAAGATACGCTTACTAAATTAGCTGTTGAGAAAGAAAAAGTTTCTATGACTTTAAGTGATAAAGAGTCAAGAAAAAAACAAATGGAATCACAACCTGCTCAAGAACAGGAGCCTGTACAACCAAGAATTAGCCCAAAAGCTCAACAATGGGCTGAGGATAATGAATGGTTTGGATCAGATCGTGTTTTAACTTCTGCTGCAATGGGAATACATGAAGACCTTATACAGCAGGGAATTGACGCAGAGAGTGATGAATACTATAATCAAATCAACAAACGTATGAAGGAGTATTTCCCTCAGAAATTTGCTCAAGAAACGACTGAAGTAAAACAGGCTACAAGAGAACCCGTCCAAAATGTAGCTTCTGTTAGTCGTAGATCTGGAGGACGCAAGTCTGTGAAGCTCACCAAGTCGCAGGTAGTTATCGCTAAGAAATTAGGGGTGCCACTAGAGGAATACGCAAAATACGTGAAGGAAGGAGCATAACATTATGACAAATATAAAAACTTCACGCGAGTCTAGTACGAGAGAAAAATTAACTCGTAAAAAAGATTGGACTCCACCATCCAGTTTGGATGCGCCAGCTGCGCCGCATGGGTATGCACATAGATGGATACGTACATCGGCAAATGGTTTCGAAGATCCAGGTAATGTATCTAAGAAACTTAGAGAAGGTTGGGAATTCGTTAGAGCTGACACACTGAAAAGTGAAATCGGTGAAAATGATTACCCAGTTATTCATCAAGGACAACATGCTGGTTTAGTCGGAATTGGTGGCCTTGTGTTGGCAAGGATACCGGAGGAGATTTTGAAAAGTCGTGCTGAGTATTTTAGAAAAATTACTCAAGACAGAACAGACGCGATAGATAGAGATCTTATGAAGGAGCAACACCCGGACATGCCGATCAATATTGATAGGCAGTCTAGAGTTACCTTTGGTGGTAGTCGTAAAAAATAATTTTTTTGCATTACCTACCCGAGATAGCTTGGATAATATAAACATAATAGGAGAAAACAACTATGGCAAACGTAAGTGAAAAGTTCGGTCTAAGACCGTACAGAAAACTAGACGGTACACCATTAGTAGGAGCTCAAAATAGATACACTATTGCAAGTGGTCACACTACTGCAATTTTCCAAGGCGACATGGTTATTCCATTAGCTTCTGGAAATATTGACAGACACACTGCTGGCAATGGTACTGCTATCTTGGGCGTTTTTAACGGATGTTTCTATACAGATCCAACTACTCAAAAGCCAACTTACAAAAACTACTACCCAGGTGGAGTTGCTGCGAGCGATATTACAGCGTTCGTAGTCGATGACCCTGATGCAGTGTTTCTTGTAGACGCTGATTCGGCTTTTACTAGAGCAAGTCTGTTTGCAAACTATTCAGTTACAAACACTACAGGTGTAACACAAACAGGAATATCAAAAGTACAATTGGATGTATCAACAGCTGATACGAAGACTACATTCGCTGTACAAGCAATTGACATTTCGCAGGACCCAGATAATTCTGATACTACGACTGACAATGCTAATATTCTTGTTAGAATCAACAACCACTTCTACAAAGGTGGTACAACAGGCATAACTACATAATAAGGAGTTAAATTATGGCTATATCACGATCACAACTAGTTAAAGAACTAGAGCCAGGTTTGAATGCCTTATTCGGCCTGGAATACAGTAGATATGAAAATCAGCATGCTGAAATTTTCTCTACTGAAACATCTGACAGAGCTTTCGAAGAGGAAGTAATGTTAAGCGGTTTCGCTTCTGCACCAACTAAACAAGAAGGTGCTGGAGTAGTGTTCGATCAAGCAGGTGAAACTTTCACAGCTAGATACAACCACGAAACAATTGCTTTAGCATTTGCTATCACTGAAGAAGCAATCGAAGATAACCTATACGATAGACTTGCGGGCAGATACACAAGAGCTCTTGCAAGATCTATGGCAAATACGAAGCAAGTTAAAGCTGCAAACGTATTGAACAATGCGCAAGTAACTACAGTTACTGGTGGAGACGGTGAATCCCTAATCGGAAACGCTCACCCATTAGCAACAGGTGGAACTTTCTCAAACGTTCTTGCAACTGCTGCAGACTTAAACGAAACTTCACTAGAGCAGTCATTAATTGACATTGCTGGATTTGTCGATGAAAGAGGCTTGAAAATAGCTGCTCAAGGTAGAAAAATGATAATTCCAAAAGAATTACAATTTACTGCTGAGAGAATCATGAAGTCTCCAATGAGAGTTGGAACTGCCGACAATGACATCAACGCAATTAATAACATGGGAATGGTACCAGAAGGTTACAGAGTGAATAACTTTTTAACTGACACTGATTCATTCTTCTTGTTAACTGATGTGCCTAATGGACTAAAAATGTTCGTTAGATCACCTATCAAAACTGCGATGGAAGGTGACTTCGATACTGGCAATATGAGATTTAAAGCTAGAGAAAGATACAGCTTTGGTTGGTCAGACCCTAGATGTATTTTTGGTAACGGAAACTTACCAACTAGCTAATAAATACTAATCAGTATTAATTAAAAGGGGCGGTGTTCACATCGCCCCTTTTTTTATGTATAATAAAAATACCTAGATAAAATTATTTTGTAGACTGGCTAGGCAGACGGTATAGAGACTACAAAATACAACCGCTATACAGGAGAAACTATTATGGCAAACACAACATTTTCGGGTCCGGTAATATCTAAAAATGGATTTTATTCAACAGGCCCAGGTAACGTAGTTGATGCAGATGCAAATACTTCATTAACAGTTGCAGATCACGCAGGCAGAATTATACACAATGATGCAGCGGGTGCAGTAACTTATACTTTACCAGCTCTTAATGCTAACGCTAACGCTGCAGTTGCAGGAGACGTAGATTACAACAATAAAAGTAATATTGGTGCTAAATTTACAATTGTATCATCAATCACAAAAACAGGAAGTTTGATTGTTAAAGTTGCAAATGCAAATGATATTATGACAGGTATGGCAACTATCGTTGACACTGATACTGCTGATAACATGGAAGGTTTCATGACAGCTGCAACATCAGATACGATCACATTAAATGGATCTACAACTGGTGGTGTAACACATGCAACTATTGAATGTGTGGCTTTGAGCTCAACACAATGGAAAGTTTCAGTAAATACTGGTGGAACTGGCGATTTAGCTACACCATTTAGTGCTACTGTAAGTTAATAATATAATCGTGGCTCCTTCGGGAGCCACAAATTAAGGAGAACACCATGGCAGCAAAAGCTGATATACAAGCAACAATAGTTACCGCAACTACAGTAAATGCAATAATTGCACAACCTGTAAGATTGAAGGGAATTATTTTAGCAGGCTTAGCTACGTCTGGTACAGTTCAATTAAAAACTACAAGTGCTACTGGAACTACACTATTTGAAGCAGATGTTCCTGCGGGAGATATTACATCTTTGAATATACCTGAAGATGGAATTTTATTTCCTTATGGAGTTTATGTTTCTACATTTACTGTAGCGAAAGCAACATTGTTAACTGATAAGTACTCAGGACCTAATTTAACTGGTCAGAATGGCTAACAAATGAATGGTATGAATAGAGCAATACCAGGTTTTAAAAGAGGGGCTGATGTTCAGCCC
>Ga0208767_1000209_pt1 | contig 43471 bp, 68 predicted proteins | sample VirMetDEL_Mar_21_FD_184514 | JGI IMG/M metagenome (GOLD analysis project Ga0208767, IMG submission 184514) | Aqueous microbial communities from the Delaware River and Bay under freshwater to marine salinity gradient to study organic matter... | ecosystem: Environmental > Aquatic > Marine >...
ATAAAAAATTCAGTATATGAGGGTAAAGATATTGGGCTTGCGTTAAGCAAGACATTATTAAGTAAAGGGTGCGTAAAGCACTCATTGTAATATAAAGATACTGGGTGAGGCTACTAGCAAATTAGAGAGCTAGTAGACTCACACAAGTAGAGGAGAGCGAAGCTCTCCGAGACTAATGGGGAACAAGTTGGTTGCTTGCGAGCCACCCTATCGTCATAGTATTAATTAGCTCCCCATATTATATTAATCTTGCATTTTATTGAACTTTTCAGCTTGTCTTAATTCATCTTTTAAAGCCATTATGGTATATTTTAAATCCCATATTTCATTATTCTTTTTTTGCAAGTTTCTTACATGCTGTTCGCATAATCTGCTGTATTGATTGCATCTATGCTGAAGTTCTTTGATGCGTTTATCACTCTGTTCTTTTAACTCTTTAAGTTCTTCATCTCTAAACATTAATGATGTTCCAGATAGAAATGATGACACTTTATCATGGTTTTTTTTCATTATTTTACTCCGTTGTTATTTAAGAAATTTTACCCCCTCAACTCCATTAGGAGAGTTTTTACGAGGGGGATTTTGGTTTATTGAGTAAACTCTACAGATTGCAAAGCACTATTGTGTGCAAATCTATGAGTTGCCTCATCACGAGCAAGTTCTTTAGTGTTGAACTGCTCTTTATTCACTAACTCAACGGAGCCTGAGTTTAAATCTTGAAATTCATAATACAAGCTCCGTTCACTTATACATACTATCATGATAACCTCCATTTGATTCAGAAATAAAAAAGATTGTAGAATATTTTAGGGGCATTTAAACAACACCCCTAAATAAATTCAGGTGCCTATTAACGAGTCTGTACTGCAGATACTTCTTCGAAACTGATATCGATTTATACGATACTTTATTACGCCTGTAACAGGTTATGTAACGCTAGGTCTTTTGCCTTTTAGGGCAATTATTTTACAAAGTATTTAAAAGGAAATGATTCAATAATTTCATCAAACTTTGCACAATCTCTCTTTGCTTGGATGAGCATGTGTGGGTACACATTCCTTTCATAATGGTCATACCAATATCCTGTATCAGGATGATGATTACCATATGGTTGCTCTTCCATGCATTTTACATCAAACTCAAGAGACTCTTTCATTTGATATACTTCACTAATTTTACCTATAAGTATATACACGATATACAATAAGGTTAGGGCTATATACCCAAATAATACTATTACACATAATTCCAACATAATTATACCTCCGTTGATTGTTATTGTTGAATAGATACTAAAAATAAAAAAGAGCCAAGCATACGCCTGACTCTTTATTTTACTTTTTGATTACTGCTTTAACTTGAGAATATGTATCTTTGATAAACTTTTTATCCTCTGGTATACTATCTGCAATATGTTTACCAGTTTTATACGAAACATATACTATTGCACCAATTGCTCCAAGAACAATGTACAATATATCTTTTACGAATTTTAACATAAGAACTCCTTATTTTAGTGAATAAATTCACAAATAAAGAAGTCCAGTAACATATGAGAAAGTTTTCAACTGAACATAAATAACATCACAAATCAGTATAAGTACTCTGTCTATGTGTAAGGATTATAGTATATAGCTGGGCATACATACATGTGTGGTAACAAGTACCTCTACGACTGCGGCAAAGCGTAAGCTTTGGGGGTCGTGAGCTGTACGTCAGGGTGGGAGTGATATTGGTGAGTAAAGAACGGGTTGCGTAAGCAACACCTTAACTCAATGTTTGAACTCAACCAAATCAACCCCCTGCAACCCAACTAACGTGGGGGTAGGCAACGTAACATACCTCTCACTCCCATTCTTGTTCTAGTTGCAATAGAGTATTTGGAACATATATATACAAATCAGAGTTGAAATAGCATAAAGTTTTACTTTAAATTAAAAAGACATGACTGATAAAAAGCGAATTTACGAAGTATTTAACGTTGCAACAGGTAAATGGGAAGAATCTTCTATGACTGATGCAGAATATCAAAGGATCTTGGATAGAGTTAACATGTCTACAGAAGAATTAGAGGCAGAATATGAGATAATTACTCGTATTATTGAACAAAAACATGGTTTACACGATAAATCTGATGAGAGTATGGATTAAAGTATATAGTATATTATATATAAGTTACTTATATAGTAACAGTTACTAGTTAGTAACAGTTACTAGGAAAACATGATAAAAATAAAACGAAGAATTAATAGAAAAACTGCAGAATACCCTGTTTACACAAAACAAGAAGCAGATGATAGGAATATAAAGTATCTATATTGGAAAGAATGTAATACTGGTGACTGGGGTCTTACAGACGATGATTATGTTAGTGAATGTGTATCTAGAAAAGATTATACAGATAAGAATGGACATACTAAAACATTTATTAAACTAACATGTGGTGTAGGATGGGGAAGTTCGTTTTCTACAATAAAATTTGAGTTAAATCATGCATATGAGTGTTATTCTAAGACTAATCCTGCAAAAGATTGGAAACAACAGGAAATAAATACTACAAGAGCAAAAAATACGATAAATACATATGCTAATATGCTATTATCTGGAGATAAGGTAGATTTTGACAAGTTAGGACAGATATATAGACCTGACCAAAAGATTCCAGCAGCAACAGTACGAAGATTTCTAAAACAAAAGGTATCAAAAGACATGGTAGAACAAAAATTAAAAGAATTATTGGCTGAAAAGAGTATTAACAAAGAATTTGCATTAGATAACCTACTTAGAGCGTTACATATGGCAGAAGGCAAGGGTGATGTTAACAATTTTCTTAAAGCAAACGATGCAATAATGGATTTACTAGAAATGAAACCTAGTAAAAAAGTATTAACAGATACAGTACAGATAGATGTTACTAAACAAATAGCTGATACTATAGCGATGGAGGAAAATAAACTAACATTACAAAGAAAAGAGGAAACAAATGAGCATCCCCAAGAATCCTGATGATTATGAGCATGTAAATGCTAACATTATGGAAGACCAGCTTGATGTAGCTGTAAGAGCGTTGCATGTTATTTCTGCTATGCCTAGTAGTGACCCAGAGTTTCTTTCTTCCGTAGCTATTGATGCGTTGAAAGAAATGGAAACCTATGGCATATTGTGGAATGATGAAATGTATTGATGTTTGCACATTGTCCTATCATAGATAAGATGTGTGCATTTGCTACAGATTGTGGTGACCATAAACATTGTGGCATAAAAACAGGTAATTATGAAGAAACTAAAATACATAACATAACAACATGCCCTAAACCAAAGAAAAAAAAGCGTGGCAGAAGATAAAAAGCTAGTAGTAAATAAATTAAAGAAGAACATGATAATGTTTGGTAAGATTATAATGCCAAATATGTTTACAGTTCCTTCACCAGATTTTCATTATAAGATTGCTGATGCTTTACTTGATAGTGCCTCCAAGCAAGTAAACATCATTGCCCCTCGTGGTCATGCAAAATCCTCCATTGTGGGTGGTGTCTACCCTTTATACCACCTTATGCATCACGAGGGGAGTAAATTAATAGTCTTAGTATCCAGAACCCAAGACCATGCTATAAAATTATTAGGTACAATAAAAGATGTTCTTGATTATAGCGAAACATTTAGAGCTATATATGGATACTGGGGTCAACATAGTGCTAAACAATGGGCTAAGTCAGAGATAGAGTTAAAAGATGGCTCTATGATAATATGTAAAGGTACAGGTCAACAGCTTAGAGGTATTAAAGTAGGCAGTCAAAGACCTACGTTAATTATTGTAGATGACCCAGAAGACGAAAACAATACTAAAACTGCAGAAGCTATGGAGCAAAACCTTAGATGGTTATTGCAATCAGCAGTTCCTTCACTAGATCCTACTAAAGGTAGAATAATAGTTATTGGCACACCGCAGCATCAACGCTGCATGGTAGAAATACTAAAACAAATGAAGGGATGGGTTAATATGCATTTTAGTCCAGACATGGATAATGAAGTAGCATTGTGGGAAGATTGGCAACCTATAAAAAAATTAAAACAAAAAAAAGAAGAATTAGAGTCTATAGCAAGAGTAAGTGTATTTTATAGAGAATATTTATGTCAAATAGTTGGCGATGAAGACCAGCTGTTTAAAGAAGAGTATATACAATATCATAATTATAAATTAGAAATAGATAGTGATAATCAACACTATCTAACTGCTGGTGATAAAAAGATACCAGTAAACGTCTTTATGGGGGTTGACCCTGCATCCTCAATACGCAAGACAGCTGACTATAGTGTTATTATGCCTGTAGCAGTTGATAACAAAAACAACAGGTATGTTCTAGAATACTACCGCAAAAGAGCAACCCCTATGAATTTAGCAGAAAGCATCATAGAGTATTTTAAACTATACAAGCCTGTAAAAGTACGTATTGAGTCTGTAGGTTATCAGGAAATGCTACGAGAGTACCTGAGACAAAGAACAGAAGAAGAGAATCTGTTTATTAGTGGATTAGAAATAAAAGAAGCACCAAGAACTAGTAAATCATCAAGACTAGAAACAATGGAGCCATATTTTGCACAAAAGAAAATGTATATTAAAAAAGAACAACTAGCATTAAAAGATGAATTGCTATTGTATCCTAGAGGTAAGCATGATGACTTATTAGATGGATTGTATTATGCAATGAAGAAATGCTACGCTCCAAGCCATGTATTAGAAAATAAAGAAAATGAACCTAGCAGCAGAGTTGCTGCAAAGAGCTATGATTGGAAAACATCTTAAATGGGAACTTTTTATAGACATTAATAGTTTAAGTAATTAAAAACCTAACTCTATGCATAATAATAACTCTAGTAAAGACCCAGAAGTACAATTTACACACGACCTATTAAAAGAATACAGCTCTGCCAGAGAAAACTGGGCAAAGCAAGCTGTAGAGGATAATGAGTTTCGTAATGGTAAGCAATGGACAAAAGAACAAGCTGACACCTTACGCAATAAAGCTCAAGAACCTATTGTCGTAAATGTAGTTTTTTCTGCAGTAGAGCAAGCAAAAGCTATGCTCTCTGCTAACAAGCCACGATTTCAGTCAACTGCCAGAGAAACCAGCGATACAGAAGTTGGTCGTTTATTTTCTGACTTGATGTCCTACGTCTGGGATAATTCACATGGCAACGTAGAACTCAAGCAATGCATCGATGACTACTATGTTAAAGGCATGGGAGTTATGATGGCATATACAGACCCAGATAAAGACTTTGGTCGTGGTGAAGTTTGTCTTAAATCAATAGACCCCCTTGAAGTATATTTTGACCCAAGCAGTAAAGATCCCTTTGCTAGAGATTGTGGTCATATAATTGTAGCTAAATTGATGAGTGAAAATCAATTAATACAATACTTCCCTGAGTTTGAAGAACAAATATTACAAGTTCAAGAAACTAGTCACATTAATATACCTGCTGAAAGTAGAACTCCTTTATACTCTGAAGATGTTACATTAAAAAGCAGAATAGCAGGAGAAGAATTAACTGGGGATAGAGAATTAGAAATGTTTACAAGGTATACAAAAATACGTATGCCTTATTATAAAATATATGACCCATACTCTAATGAAGAAAAAGTATTAAACATAGACCAATATGATGATTACAAAAAAGAAGAAGTAGTTATATTAACTGACAATAATGGTGATGTTCAAATATTTACTGATGAAAAACAAGTTAGAGGTTATGTTCAATTACATGAACAAATGGGTGATACGTTTCATATGATGCAAGACCCTATGTCAGGTCAACCTATGCCAATGGCAGGTAAAGAACATGAAGGGTCAATACCTAACTCTACAAGCTATATAGACATTGCTACTAAAGACCATTTAATACAAGATAATAGAATTTTAGTAAACGAAATAGAAGTTACAAATATAGAGCAATGTGTTTCTGTAGGTGACCATATGTTATATAAATCAATATTACCTATAGAAGAATATCCAATTGTACCATTTATGAATGGTTTTAATCGTAATCCTTATCCTATGTCTGATGTAAGGCTTGTAAAAGGATTGCAAGAGTATATAAATAAAATACGTTCATTAATTATTGCACATGCATCTAGTAGTACAAATGTAAAATTATTAATCCCTCGTGGTGCAGTAAACAAACAGCAGGTAGAACAAGATTGGGGTAGAGCAGGAACAGCGGTCATAGAGTTTGACCCAGAGTTAGGTAGTCCTATAGTAGCATCCCCTATACCTTTGCCTAATGAATTATATAAAAATGAGGCAGATGCAAAAGCTGATATTGAAAGAATCCTTGGTATATACGCTTTAATGCAGGGCGACATGGGTGCTGCACCACAAACTTTTAAAGGTACTGTTGCTTTAGATGAATATGGTCAAAGACGTATAAAATCTAAAAGAGATGACATAGAAGAAGGAATAAATCAATTAGCTAAAGTAGTTATAGGTTTAATACAACAAGTTTATACAGACCAAAAAGTTATGAGAATAATGCAACCTAATAACAAACCTATGGAAGTTGTAGTTAATAGTCCTATGTATGATGATATAGGAAATGTTGTAGGCAAACAAAATGATATTACTGTTGGTAAATATGATGTTATAGTATTATCTGGTTCTACATTGCCAAGTAATCGTTGGGGAAGATTTGAGTACTACATGCAGTTATATCAAGCTGGTTTAATTGACCAAATAGAGTTATTAAAACAAACTGATGTTGCAGATATGGAAGGTGTACTAGAAAGATCTGGACAGATGAAACAATTACAACAACAGTTGCAAATGCAGGATGAGGAAATTAAGAAACTTAAAGGTGATTTACAGACTGCACAGAGGGAATCACTACATGATAGAAAGCGTGTAGAAGTAAAAGAATTTGAAAAGAAGCTTGCTAAAGCTGAAGCCAAAGTAGAAATGGCACAAAAATTATATCAATCTAGACTTAGTGATGAGTTAAAGAATGCAAGAAATGATTTATCTATAGCTGCTGAAGACAATCCACAGCGTGAGATGAATGAAACTATACTAAGTATAAATGAAGAGAATTGAGGAAGCGGTTGCTGGAATTAACCAAATCGCAAATAAAGGAAAAAGAAAATGGATAATTTGGAAGTAGTTGATGCTGGTTCTGCACCTTCGCAAGATGTGGAAATGTTTCAAGGAGAGTATGCTAGTGAAGCACCTCAAGTTGAATCAGTTCCTAATACTGACTTAGACCCTACTAGTGGTCAAGAAGTTGCAGCTCCAATTAGTGAAACCACAGAAAACGGTGTTGACCCAAAAGAAGACACTAATAGGTATGAGTACTGGCAGTCACAGGCTGATAAAGCCAAGAGTGAACTATCTAATCTTAGAGAAGAACTAGATTATTATAGAAATAGTATGGCTCCTGTTGAGCAAATTATTAAAAATAATCCAGAGGTTCTCGATAGTTTAGAAGCAAAGCTCTCCAATGGACAACCTGCAGGACAAACCCAAATGGGAGTTCAGCAGACTTCATTGAAGGAGCCTACAGAACCTGAGAAACCAGTTAATTACAATGAAGTTGATGCTTATAATGACCCAGAATCAAAGTCGTTTGAGTATCGAGTAGCTAAAGAAAACTATAGAGATGAATATCTTAGTTATCTTAGAAATGTTGATTCACAAAGGCAAGCAGAAATGCAGGCTCAATATGAACAACAAATGGCTGTACAACAACAGCAAGCTATACAACAACAAGCGTATAGTCATGCTGTTAATAACTATGGCTGGGATAATGCAAAAGCTAATGATTTTATCAAATGGGCTTCTGCACCAGATAATCTTTCTATGGATAATTTAGCTAAGTTATTTGAATTAAGAACAAATGCGAATCCAGTAGTGCAACAAAAAACACAAGAGATGCAAAATCAAGCTCAAAGGTTATCAGTACCTAAAGACCCTAGTGTTATAACAGGTAAATCTGAACAACCTAGAACTGATGAGCAATCTTTTAATGATGCATTACTAGGTCGCTAGTAATAAGGAGTTACGCAATGGCGGCAACTGAAAAGAAACTTGGTGCTAGTGGTGTAATCTACAACGAAAGACGAGATTTTTATGTAGACCCACAAGTTACTAAAGAACTATGGACTGATGTTGCTCCCTTTACTACAATGGTTAGTAATCAGGAGCTACGCTCAGTACCAGACCCTGTTTTCAAAATGTTTGAACACAGGAATCCTTGGATTAAACAAGAGTTCCAAGCAGCAGAATCAGCTACATTAAGTGATGATAACAATGGTGATAGCTTAGAAATTGACAATATCTATAACCTAGCATCTTCACCAGATTCATCTTATATTGGTTTACAATGTGAAGTATGGGACTCAGCTAAGACTACAAACAGAGGTGTTGTAGTAATTACTGCTATTCCAGAAGATAATCACATTACAGTAAAACCAATTAGTGGTGCTATTTCTGTATCAGATGATGATTACTTTTGTGTAATTGGTAATGCACATGGTGAAGGTAGTTCTGCTCCAGATGCATGGTCAGATGACCTTGATGTTGTGTTTAATAGTTGTCAGATTTTTAAAACACCACTACAAGTTACTGGAACTTTACAAGCTGCAGTACTTAGAGGTGAATCATCTGAATTAGCTAGACTACGCAGAATCAAAGCACAAGAGCATAAGATGCAAAAAGAAAAAGCTTTCTTATTTGGTAAGAGGCTTGGTGGAACAGGTCTTGACTTACAAGATGGTTCTACATCTGATTCTTTTGCTGATGGTGGAAGAACTGATGCTAATGGTAATTTAATTAGAAGTACATATGGAATTGTATCTGCATTAGAGCAGTATGGATCTTCTAGTTCTTCTGTTGATTATCAAAACATCTTTACTGTATCTGAGGCTAGTTACTCTTATGGTCAGTTTGTAGACGATATGGAAAAAGTATTCCAGTATGTTCCAGAAGTAGGCGTAAAGCGTGCTTTCGTGGGAGCTGGTGCTTTAGGTTATTGGTCTAAAATGGCAGGAGATTCTGGATTAGCTGGAAACTCTGGATGGAGTGTTAACCTTGGTGACATGAAACGTGATTCATTAGGATTTAACTACAGAGTACTTGAGACACCTCATGGTATGTTACAGTTGATTCCAACACCAGCTCTACGTAATCAGTACAATAAGTACATGGTTGTAGTATCTGATGAGAATCTATTTCATGCGCAGTATAGACCTTCTATGTATCAGGCTAATATTAAAACTGATAATGCCTTTGATGGTGTTAAAGACCAGTATATGTCTGATGAAGGACTTGGAATACAGTTAATTGAAAGTCATTCTCTATTTAAAATCACAGATTAAGGGGGCATATTATGGCTAGACCTTACTTAGGTGGTTCAAGTGCAGGAGTTAAATCTTTAACAGCTAGTGCTACACTTGGTAGTTCAGATAGTGGAAAAGTAATTTGTTTTACTCCACCTTCTAGTGCTGGTGCGTTAAACATAACTTTACCTGCGTGTAAAAAAGGATACGAGTTAAAGATTATACAAATAGCTGATTACGATACAGCAGCATGTAAAATTACATCTGCTGAAGGTAACAACTTTGTAGGACATCTACAGGCTCAAACAGGAGCTGGTGATAATGCAGGTCCAAACGTAGATTATATCGAGTTTGGTTCTGGTAGTGTTGCTGGTGACTATGTATCTATGGTATCTGATGGTTCTAAATGGTATATCGTTGATAGTTGCATGAAAGTAACTACTAATGGTTTAGCTTTTAGGTCATCATAAACAAAATGAGTATGGGGAGCTTTATGCTCCCCTGCTCTAGATAGGAGCATTATATGCCAATGGGCAAAGGAACGTATGGCTCTAAAAGAGGCAGACCTCCAAAAAAGAAAAAAGGTAAATCCATGCCTAAGAAAATGGGTAAAAAGAAATATAAGAAATAAACTATATAACCATGAGAGTTGTCAAGCTCGGTAAGTTATAAGAAAGATACAAGATGGCAATACACAAATACACAGTATTAGAAGCAAACAATATTAATTTAGGACAATCTGGTTCTATTTTTACAGATGATAATAGTGGTGCAATTAAACCTCCAGATGGTAAAGCGTTTGTAGCAATACAATTTTTAGCAGCAACTACATTTGATTCGTCAGGTGGATTAGTAGCAGAAAATAGTACATTTTATCCAAGCACAGAAGCATCAGCACATGATGCAACAGGTGGCTCTGAAACATATCAAGAAGGTTCTGGTGGAAAACAAATAGATGTAAGTAATACATTTCCAGCAGGCAGTACTATATATGGAAGATGGACTGAAATAGATTTAGCAAGTGGTAGTATAATAGCTTATATAGGTTAATAATGACTTTTATACAACAAGTAGAAGATTTAATTGGTGACCAAGATAGTGGATTAGATACTGCAATATTGCAATATCTGACTGCTTCTGCTAGAGAAGTTCAGTCTGCTTTACCACCTAGATTAAAAATGCGTTATGGTTCAGAAAACGTATTAAACAATGCAGATGGTTTAAATATAGAAGATAAAGAAGTTGTAAATATAGAACTTAATGGTCGTAGTGTTTCTGAAGTTCCTTTAGGAAGTAAGGCAGAAATAGAAGACACAAATAGTTTAAGTTTTGCAACTGCTAGAACTCCTGTTTATTATATGCAAGGAACAAAAGTAATGATTAAGCCAGATCCTACTGTTTCAGCTCCTGCAAGATTATACACTATAAGTTATCCTACAGTTAGTAGTAGTGACACAACAATAAGTAATATGCCAAGTACAGCTTATTACGCTGTTGTATTAGGTGCTGCTATTAAATTTTTACAAAATGTATTAAACACACAGGTGCAAACAGACGAAGATGTAGAGTTAGCACAAGGTACTACATTACAAATACAATCATTAACTCCTCTATATGCTCAAGAATTACAGAGGTTAGGAGCATTAATATGACACAACAACAATTACATGAATTAATTCGTGGGCATCATCCTGATATGAGCGAAACAGAAATACGCATAAGATTAAACAATGCGTCTAAAGAGTTTGCTAGAAAAAGCAGAAGTCTTGAAGGAGCATTTCAGTTTGATACTGAAGTAGGTAAAAGATATTACGGATTAGATAGTAGAATTATAGAAGTTAAACATGTTGATTTTGATGGTAAAACTATACAAAGAAGTTTAGTTAGACCAGAAGAAAGAGATTTGACATAATGGAACATTTATATTTTATAGAACGAGGTGCTATTGCAATAGTTAAACATAGTGGTGGTCAAAACTTTGCAAGTCCAACATCTGTTAAAACAGTTACAATGTTTGTAATAAAAGAAGATGATGAATTTATATCAGGAACTTCTAACACAGATGAAAAAATACATATGACTCAATCACCTTCATTTGACCCTGAGTTTCACGAAGCATTAGCTTATAAAGTTATTGCTGAAGGTTATGAAAAAAAACCAGAAACATTAGAATTAGCAGGATATTTTAGACAACTATTTGAATTAAAAGCTAGAGATGCTTTAGAAGCTGCTAACAAAGGTATAGATGGTTCTGGTTATACAATTGCAGGATATGATATATAATGGGATTTGTTACGCAATATGGACAAGAACAGGAAATAAGTGCTACATGGAATCTTGCTGATATTACATTTAATACTGCAGATTTTTCATTTAACTCACTTACTGCTACAGTTATAATAGATAATACTACAACATTATCTGAGATAAATATAGATACACCTGTATATACTAATGTACCTGACATTCCATTACCAACATATACTGCAGTAGCACAAGTAGCAAAACCAACATTTACGGAGGTATCAATTGGCTAGTTTACAAGATAAAGCGATAAAAGATTCGTATAAAGATTTATTAACAGTTGCAGGTACAACTGCAAATGAAGGATTAGAAACAACTGCTAAAAGAGTATTTGATGGAGAAGGCATAGGTAGTCCTTTATATTTAGGTACTAATACATTAGATATTGTAGGTACTACAACTATAACTGGTGATACAACAATGACTGGTAATCTTACAATTACTGGTGATTTAACTGTCGATGATATAGTAGCAGATGATATAAAAGGTGATACATTATCATTGCGTGACCAAACAAACGATAGTCAAATACAAGTAGCAAGAATTAATTATGATGCTACTGAGGGAGCAAGACTTAATATATTACGAAAAGTAATAATGAAAGATAAGATAGAAATCAATGGATCTTCTGGTACATTGGTTTTAGAAGCTAATAATGGCTTAGAAGCAAAAACAGATGGTACGTTAAAATTGCAAACAACAACTGCAGATTTACCTACCAGCCCTAGTGATGGGGATTTAATTAATAAAGATGGCGTAGTGTACATTGCTGTACAATAGGCTAATTAAAGGAGAATAAAACAATGGCAAGTTGGAAACGAGTAATTACTACAAGTGATGATAGTAATTATAAAAATAGTAACCTTGCTGCTAGTGATATACCTAATTCAGCTATTACTACAGCAAGATTAGCTGCTGATGCAGTAACAAACGCAAAGATAGCAGACAATGCTATTGATTCAGAGCATTATACTGATGGAAGTATTGATGCTGACCATTTAGCAGCTAATTCAGTAATTACTGCTAAAATACTAGATGCAAATGTAACAAGTGCAAAAATTGCTAGTAATGCAATTGTACAAGCTAAAATAGCTGACGATGCAGTTGGTGCTGCTGAACTTTCTACAGGTAATGATGTAGGTTCAGGTACAGATGGATATGTGTTATCTTGGGATGATACTAATACTGAAATGAAATGGATAGCTGCTGCTAGTGGTACTGTTAGCTCACTTAGTGATTTAAGTATTACTGCTACTGCTGCTGAAATTAATAAAATAGATGGTTTTACAGGAACTGCTTCTGATTTAAACTATGCAAAATCATTAAATGCAACAGGTGTAACTGCAAGTGAATTTGATAAGTTAGATGGTCTTACAGCTACTACAGCAGAATTAAACTATACAGATGGAGTAACTTCTAATATTCAAACTCAGTTAGATGGTAAACAAGCATCAGGTTCTTATCAAGCTACAATTACAGGTGCTGCTACTACAATTGATACTGAAAATTTAACTGCAAGTAGAGCAATGGTATCTAACGCTAGTGGTAAAGTTGCAGTTTCTGCAGTTACTTCTACAGAGTTGGGTTATTTAGATGGTGTTACTTCTGGCATACAAGCTCAGATTAATAACAAAGCATCTTTAAATGGTAGTTCAGGTGCAAACTTTGCTGCTGCTAATATGACTGTAGCTGGTAACTTAACAGTAAGTGGTACTACAACTACAGTAAATACTGAAACAGTAACAATCAATGATAACATTATTGTATTAAATAATAATGCTTCATCTACACCTACAGAAGATGCTGGTATAGAAGTAGAGCGTGGTTCTAGAACTAATGTATTTATTAACTGGGATGAAAGTGCTAAAGAATGGACAGGTAGAATACAGGAAAGTGATGCTAATGATACTACAGGTTACACAGGAAGAGTAGCTTTTATTGAAAGAGCAAGTAGTGGTACTAATGGTTCAATAGATACTGTTGGAGCTATGTTTATTAATACAGCTTCAAGTGCAATTTATATCTATAGCTAATGTCTAATTTTACAAAAAATAATCAAACTGAAAAGCCTGTTGTAAAACAACCAGATCCTGAGTTATCTTTAAATATAAAAGATACTGATTTCTTATTGCGCTTAATTAAACGAAGTAACTTTAGAGGCGATGAAATAGAAGTTGGATATAGAGTAATTCAGAAACTAGGAATTTTACATAGGAGTAAACTTGAAGATTGATTTAGATATACAAGCATTGCAAATAATACAAGCATCTTTAAAAAACGTTACATTAAAAGGAGAAGATGCTCCAGCATTTGCAAAGGTTATATTAAAAATAGATTCAGCTTTTGAAAAAGAAATAGCAAAGCAAAATGGCTAGTTGGAAACAAATAATAGTTAATGCAAGTAATAGCGTTGTTAGTAGCAATATAACTAATGGCGCTATTACTACTGCTAAAATAGCTGACGATGCAGTTACAAATGGTAAAATAGCTGATGAGGCAATAGATAATAATAAACTTGCAGATAATGCAGTTACTACTGGTGCAATTGCAAATAGTGCAGTTACTAGTGCTAAAATAGCAAATAATACAATTACTACTAGTGATATGAGTATTGGTAATACTGCTGTTTCTGGATACCCACTTTGCTTTGGACCTAGTGGCGGTGGTATGTTTTGGAATCAAATAGATACTGGTGCAATTGCAGATGGTGCAATTCAAAATGCTAAAATAGATAATGATGCAATTACAGCAAATAAAATACAAGACGAAACAATTACTTCAGATAAATTAGCAGATGGAGTTATACCAACTAAAAACTATCAGCATTTTTGTCACAACTTTTATGATGATATTGGTACTACTACTCATTACATACCTTGGAATACTGGTAACGAAACAACTACTACGCTTAGTTCTAATAGTTCGTTTTTAGCAGTAGATTCTATGGATTTAAAAAGTATAACTATTAAACCAATGCAATTTAATCCATATGGTTGGACTTTAACAGTTAGAGCTTATAGGTCTAATAATAACTCTAGCTCTTTTTCATTAGTTGATACTATTACTATGTCTTGGAATGCTGGTGAAAATTATCATGCTAATCAAAGTAATAATTTAGATTGTTCACTTTCTGCTGGTCAGACAGTAGCAATATATATTGATTCTAATATAGATCCTGGCGGTACTATACATTGGCTTGCATCAACTGTATGGGAAGTAGATAGTACTGGCTTATGATAATGAAATTTCAAACAATTATTAGTGAACGCAATGATATGGGTGTAAGAACAATTGACCCTAAAATTAATTCATCTAAACATTATAAAATTGGTGAGTATGCAGAAGATTGGAGTTATGTATTAATAACAGAAATATCTGATGAAGATGCTCCTGCTTTTAGAAAATACGTTGGGTATATAGAAGATTATACAGAAGATGAATAATAAAGGAAACAGTCTTGCTGAGTTTACAGTTACTATGGCTATCATGGCTACTTTGGCTACTACTGCCGCTCCTGCTTTTAGTCGTATCTCTGAAGGAGCTAAAGCAAAACAAACAAAAGCAAACTTAGAAAAGATTACTAAAGCATCACAGATGTGGTATAATCAACAAGTAGAAGTCTATGGCATGGGTAAGTTTCCTAGCCAAGCACATAGAACAAGTAGTATAGGGGATATAGAAGATTTTAACAATAACAGAAGAATAGAAGAAGACGAAATTTTAGATGCGCAGTTTGTACCTGTTTTTAATGATACAAGTTTTTTACATTTGTTTGACAATGATACAATTAAGTCACCTTATCAAAGTGGTCGTTATGAATATGCCATTATTGGTGGGAGTGGCACAGGCAATAGTATTGTTAATCCAATATTTATTGTAGTAGATGCAGAAAAACCAATAGACTTTTACAAATATTATAAGCCATGAGTTCAGACGATATATACGATTACATAAGAATAATAATGTTTTTAGCATTTGTATTTGGCATAATGATTTTTGTAGCATGTGATGGTGGATGGTCTATTGCAGGATATGAAATATGAGCGATGAAAAAACTTACAGGTCATATGGGGTCACTAAACTTGACGATAATTATAGGATTAGCCTTAACATCAAGTGGCTTGGGCAAATCATTGTGGGAGTTACTTTCATTGTGCTGGGCTACATACGTATTGAAAATCGCATTGGAGAACTTGAGCGTAGAATGGAACTCGCTAATGCTGACATTGCAGACCTTGTAGAAAAACACATAGAAGAGGAAGAAGTAAAAATAACAAAAATGCAGGAACAACTAAAGTGGTACGAAGAAGAATTAAATTTAAACCCTTTATCTTGGGGCAAAAAAAAGAGGAAAAGAAAGTAATACTAACAGAAGATGACTTTAATCATAACTATTTTATTAACAGAGAATTGCGGAGAGTTCGATAATGCCTATACCAAATCATTGTTTTGAATGTAGTAAACCAATCAATGCATCAGATGGGTGGTATTGTGAACGATGCAAACCAGAACCAGATGAAGAGGAATAATGGATTTTTTAGCAGTTTATTCAGAAGCTGGAATGATAGGCGTTGTGGGGGCAATGTTTGTATTCATGGTATATTCAATGAACAAAAGGGGCAACGAACAAGCAGAAGCTTTACAAGATTTAAAGATTGAGAATAAAGGACAAAGTGAGACACTTGAAAATATGGAAGGAATGGTTATTAAACTTATCAATCGTTGGAATCAATCTGATGATAAACTTGATAGGAAATTTGATGACCTCAATAGGGAAATTAATGACCTTGATAATCAAGTTTCTGAAATAAAAGGTAGTTTATCTAGAGTAAATGGAAAAAGCTAGGAGATAGTATGGCAAAGAAAAAAGATCCTAAATTAGCAAGAGCTGGAGTTAGTGGTTATAATAAACCTAAACGCACTCCTAATCATCCTAAAAAATCTCATGTAGTTGTAGCTAAAGTAGGAGAGACTACTAAGCTTATACGCTTTGGACAACAGGGTGTAAAAGGAGCTGGTAAGAATCCTAAGTCAGCTAAAGATAAAGCAAGACGTAAATCGTATTATGCTAGACATAATGCACAAGATGCCAAACCAAGTAAGTTAAGTGCTAGGTATTGGTCACATAAGGTAAAGTGGTAATATGGCTAAGAAAGTAAGTTGGATGTGGGGTGGCAAACGTTACTCTGGTACATTAATTAGAGAAACTAAAACACATAAGTTTGCTAGAACACACAACGGAAAAATAAAAAAGATAGTTAAGAAAAAGTAATGGACAGCTTAAAAGTAGCATCAGCAAGTATATTTAATTATGGTTTGTCTCTAGCACATGCAAGTTTATTCTTGCAATGTATAGTAGCAATAATGACTATAATTTATTTAGGTTACAAAATAAACATAATAAGGAAAGTAAAATGAGCAAAGCAATATTAGCAGGTATTATAGATGAAGCTAAAGACAAGATTGTAGAAAAATATGCTGATGGTATGGTTGAACATATTCAGTCAGATAATTTTAAAGAAGTCTTAGCTAGTAAGATAAATAAAAAAATTGATATACCTTTCGTATCTGAAGAAAAAGAACAGATATTTTTTGAAAAGTGTGTTGATTTAGTAACAGATGTGATTGAAGGAATCGTAAAAAGATAATGCCAAAATTTGGTAAAAGGTCACGAGAAAGACTAAAGGGTGTTGACCCTAAGTTAGTTAATGTACTTAATGAGGTATGTAAGTATTTTGATATAACTGTAATAGAGGGTTTAAGAAGTCAGGAAAGACAAGATGAATTGGTTGCACAGGGTAAAAGCAAAACTAAATTTGGTAAGCATGTCGCTGGGAAAGCTGTGGACATTGCTCCTTATCCAATTGATTGGAACGCTAGGGATGATTTTCATTACCTTGGTGGTTTTGTTTTGGGAATAGCAGCTAAGATGGGGGTAAATATACGTTGGGGAGGCGATTGGAGTGACTCAAGTTTAAGTCAAGGTAGAAGGACTACTAAAGACAATAACTTTGATGATTTAGTTCACTTCGAGTTAAAAGAGTAACATGGGAGTTTACTGTGAAAATAAAAGACAGAGTTGTTATCTTTCCAGATATACACTTTCCAAACCACGATAAAAAGGCATTTGCATGTGCATTAAACGTAATAAAGGAAGTAAAACCTACAGCATTTTTGCTATTAGGAGATACAATTGATGGTGAATCAGTTAGTCATTGGCAATGGTCTAAAAAGAAAAGACCGCCTGTTGAGTATCAATTACCTGCAATAGATAAAGAAATAGAGCATGGCAACAAAGGACTTGATGAAATTGATGAAGTTTTACAACTGGTACAATGCAAGAAAAAGATCTTTGCACAAGGTAACCACGAAGTCTGGTTTGACAACTTCGTTGAAGAAAACCCATACTTAGATAAATACGAAAGTAGAAAGGCATTTAAATTTGATGAAAGAGGATATGAATGGCATAAATATGGAGAAGTCTTCAAAGTACTTGGTAGCAAATTGTACGCTTATCATGGGGGGCATTACATGGGAGTGTCACACGCAAGGACTCACGCCCTGCAATTGGGATGCAACGTTATCTATGGACATACCCATGATTGTCAGAAAGCCACAATTCAACACATCAGCGGAAGCCACATGGCTCATTCAATGGGATGCTTAACTGATATGACTAAAAGTTATTTAAAAGGTAGACCAACTAACTGGAGTCATAACGTAGGTGTATGTGATATTTTGTCTAATGGTAATTTTAATTTAGTAGTCTTAACAATTAATAATGGCTACACAACATATAATGGAAAAATAATAGGTGCCTAAAGAACTATTTGAAATAAAAGATTTTGAAGCTGGTATTGTAACTAATCCTGATGATAGAGATATACCACCTAATGCTGCTACTTATAGTGAGAACATAGACCCTTATGGTCAATCTGGTTCTTTAATGGGTATCCATGCAGATGCTACTGCTAAAGTAGCAAGTTTAGATGCTAGACGTATGGTAGCATTAGATGATGATGGTGGAAAAAGAATTGTATATGTTGATAATAGTGATGGAGATATAAAACAAACTAGTGATATATATGAAAGCTCTCCAAGTATTAGTACATTACAAGCAGGCAGTTTTGGTGCTGGTGAAATAGCAGCAATGACTGTAAATAATAATGAAGTACATATTGGGCTAGGAAAAACAAAAGACCCTAAGTGGGTAGGATTTATACCTCATGGGCAATTTAGTGGTACAGCTCCTAGTGGTTTACAAATAGATGATGCGCAGTTAAAAGCTCCTAGCCCATTTCCTAATATGCATAAAATAGTAGCTAACTCTGATAATACTTTTGTATATGGAGCAAAGCAAAACGATAACTATTTATATAAATTTAATGTAAGTACAGGTAAACTAGAAGCACGCTCACAATACTATTTTACTAAAATAAAAGCAATTGCATTAGAAGATAATGGTAATATATGGGTAGCAGATGAAGTAAATAGTAATCTTACTATTATAAAAGTAGATAAAGATGTAATGGATATTATGAGTAGTAGACCTATTACATCTTTTACAGATGATACTAACATAACAGATATAGAGCAGTTAGGTAATACTTTATGGTTAGTTAAAGGTAACCATATAGATGCTAATATTTATAATGTTTCTGTTGGTAATTTAACTACAGGTTCAACAAGCGTTCCTGTAGTTGATAGAACTCCATTTAAAGGATTAGATGATTCTGCAAATCCAACAACAGGAGACTGGACTATTGCTGGAGCTACTGGTACAGCACAAGTACAATTTAAAACACCAAGGTTACCACTTGTAAAGTTAACAGGTAGTAATAGTTATATGGGTATGTTAGTTAGACCTACAGGTGAAAATGATAATCAATATATACGTTTTCATAACTCAGGCACTACAAATGATTTTATAGGATACAATGGCAGTACTAATTCTGCATCAGATGTAAATGGACAAGTTAGGTGGATGTTGTTAGTAATAAAATATGATTTAACAGCACAAGAAAGACTAGGTGATTTTTCTAGTGATGGTACTGTACTTGCATTTAGTTCTGATTTTACACAAACATATGATAAAGTTTTTCAAGCTAAACAATCCAGTAATAGTTCCTATTTAAATATATCATTAGAAGGTGCAAGTTCTTCTGTATCTACATTGTATAGATTAACTAAGATTGCACATGACCATACACAATCTAATATAGCAGGTGGGGGTAGAACAGTTATAGGAACTGATATAGATATTAAAAAAGCTGTAGCAGATGATGTTAGTGGTTCTTATAATGTATTTTCTAACGAAGGTCAAGTAAGATGGGCAACAGGATCTAGTGGTTCTTTAGTAAAAGAATTAGAAGGAGAAGTACAATTAAGTACAAGTGTTAATAGTGATTTAGATGGTTCGTTTACAGGTAATGATGATGTTTTTTATGCAGTATCATTTTTATATGATGGCTATCAAGAATCTCCTATAGCTAATTGGACTAAAATATCTAATAGTAGCATTACTGCTAATAAAGGTTTAAATGTTGAAATAGAAATATATATAAATGATTTAAGTAAAAGAGTTACTCATGTAAATCTATATCGTTCAGATGCAACAGGCTCAAGTAATGTACCTAGTAGTTTTTTTAGATATGTAGAATCTGTATCACTTAAAACAGGTTGGGAAGAAGTTGATAGCAATACTAGTAATCCTGATTGGGGTAATTATTATAGAAAAACTATAGCAGATGATGGAGCTAGTTATGCTAGTTATGAATCTAGAACAGGTATATCTGAAGCATTGTTTACTACATTGCCTAAATATAAATTAGCAGCAAGAGTAAATAATTTTTTATATATAAGTAATTGTAGTCATCCAGATATAGAAGATGCTACAAATTATTTATTTAAATCTAGACCATTTAATTTTGACCAGTTTAACTGGATAAGAGATAGTTTAAAATTACCAAACCCTGCTACAGCATTAGAATCTTTTAATGGAAGATTATATGCATTTAGTGAAAATGAATTATATGTAATTAATCCAGATGGAATGTACATAGAAGACACTATAAAAGGAATAGGATGTAAGCATCAAAATGCTATAACTACAGGTGAACTTGGTATGTCTTGGATAGATAAAAATAGTATTTACTATCACAATGGACAAAATATTGTTGATATAGCACAACCTATTAAATCAGCTAATCAAATAGATGATAGTTATAATGAATATATGACTATGAAATTATTAACAGAAGAAGCATCTGATAAATATCAAGGTAATATATTTGTAGCATATGATACTTATAGAAAAGCATTTTGTTATTTCTTTACAACTAAATCTGGAGCAGGTCCAATTACTTATCGTAAATCTTGCTTAGTGTTTACTGTACCTAAACAACGCTGGGATTTTTGGAATAGAGGTACTGCAGATTATACTAGTAAAGAAATGCATGGACATGTTATAGGTAAAAATAATGAAATATTTATATCAGATAGTGAAGATGGTTTAATACAACCTTTTGACCCTAAGAGTAATACAAGAAGAGCTGTTTGGGAGTGGTATAGTAAAAAATTTACAATGGGTGATTCTACAGCAGATAAAAAGTTTTACAAAGCAGAAATATTATCTGAAGATAGTACACCTACATTAACTGTAAATACTACAGAAGATAGTTCTAGTTATGGTGCATTATCTAAAATAGCAGCAAGGCATTTGCAAGTTAGGATAGCCAATAATGATTCTACAGCAATAGTAGATGCATTGCGTGTTGTATTTAGAAGGCTTAAAAGAGTTAAGGATATGGCATGATAAGCAAGAAAAGGTCACAAAGAATTAATGATAGTAACATGCAAAGAGTTATAGATAGAATCTATGATGATTTAAATGAATTAATAGATGCTGTTAATAGTGGTAACACTACAGCACCAGCAAGTGAGTCACTAGGTAAAGAAGGTGACATTAGAGTTGTTAGGTCAGGAGATGGAACAACATATAAAATACAAGGGCGTACTAGTGAAGGCTGGGCTAGTGCATCTTTAAATTTAAACGAGGAGTAAGTTATGCCACCACGATTAATGATGGAAGAATTTGTAAATGAGTTTGGAGAAACAGGAGGAGGTAATTCTGCTTTGCGAGGTCCATTAGCTAATGTGACTGCGCCTTCTGGAGGTTTGTCATTTGGTGCAGTATCACCAATGGTAAATAGTTTTGGATTAAGAAATATACCTGGGATTTTAGGTAACTTACCAACAGGAATTGCTGGAGTTCAAGGTGGAAGTATTCCAATGTCAACTCCTGATGTAGGAACTATGGGAAGATTAGGGCTAAGAGCGCAACAAATAGGTGGAGCTATAGCTAAGTTAGGAACTGGTGGAGCTATGGGAGGATTATTTGGTTTATTGGGTTTAGGTTCTAGTATGGCAAATAAACCTAAAAATATAGATGTAGATTTTGCATTCGATATGGAAAGAGCGCAATACAATCCTAATTCTGCTTTACAACAAAACATGGGCAGTCTTAGAGGATTAGGTGGTACGTTTCAACAACAAGCTACTGATATGTTAAATCCTGCATCTACATATAATCAAAGACAGTTTCAAATGTTAAGAAGAAATGTAGGTGACCAATCAGCACAAAGTATAAATAATATGAATGCTGCTATGGCATCTAGAGGTATGATGGGTATAGGTGGAGCATATGATGCTATAGCTAATAGACAAGCTGGTGACCAATTTGCACAAGGACAACAAGGTATTATTAATCAAGGTACTCAACTTGCTAGTGCAATGGGTAATTTAGCTATGGGAGCTTATGGTCAAGCTGGACAATTAGCTGCAGGAGTAGATTCTAGAACACTACAGAATCAACAGTTTAATGCACAAAATCAAAATACATATAATCAATATTTAAAAATGGCAGATTATAATCAACAAGTGCAAAATCAAAATGCTTTAGCTTCTTATCGTAATAGTCAATCTAATAACTTATTTAATTTAGCTGGTAGCTTTTTAGGATTGGGGAAATAATATGATTGTACCAAACATGCAAACAAGGTTTACTGGATATAATGCCAGAGGAACAGAAAATCTTTTAAATGCAGTAATGCAAAAAAGACAACAAGATATAACTGTTGATATGGCTAATGCTGCTAATCAACTAAGAAGAGAAGGATTTCAATTACAAAGAGATCTTGCTAAAGATGCAAATGATTTAACTTCACAAGGATTAGCACAAGCTAAAGAAATAAATGATGCTCGTATAAAAGAAATGCAAGATAGAGCAAATGCAAGACTTGCAGACCAAAATTATAGAGACAGAGTATTTGATTTATCTAATCAATTAAGACAAGACGAAGTTAAATACAGAAAAGGATTAGCAGTAGAAGGAATTAATAAAGCTATATCAAAAGAAAGTGAAGCTGATAGACAAAGGAATAGAACAAAGTATATTGAAAATACTATGAAAAATCCTTTTAATACAAAAACTAAAGATGAGTTAGGTGTTGAGTTTGATAAGCTTGCTCCAAAGCAACCATATCAACCAGATATGTCAAGGTTAATAGGTAGTAGTAGTGATGTAGCTCCTGCTAATATGAATCAATTATTGCAGTTTATTCCTCAACAACAGCAACTACAAACAAATTTTTTAAACATGATGATGTTAAATCAATTAGGTAATTTAGGAGGTAACAACTAATGGAACCAATGCAAATAATAAGTCTTATAGATGAATATAATAAAGACCCAAGAAGATTTACTGATGCTGAATCAGAAATAGTAGCTGAACTTGCTAAAGCTATGAATAGAAGTTTTAAAAGAGAAAGTAAACCAATTAGAAAAGCTATATTTGAATTAGGAGATATGGCTACTTTTGGATTACTTCCAGATAGTTATAGACCTGTTGCTAGAGGCGAAAAAGCTTTTGGTGAAACAGATTTAGATTCTATGGCTTCTACTATTGGTATGTTAACTGGATTAGGAACTGGGTTATTAGGAGCAGGTAAAGCTGTATCATTTGGTGCTGGAGCATTAAAAGGTAGAGCTGGTGATGCATTAAAAGCTGTAAGAAATAGAATGGCTGGAGCTAAAACAGCAGAAGGTGGTGCAAGTTCTATTGGAAGCAGAATAGCAGAAAGTGGATTTGCACAAGGTGCTAGTCAAATGGCTGGTTCATTAGGCAGAGGTGCTGCTGGATTAGGAATGGGTATGGGTAGAGCTGGTGCTAACTATGCAAGAATGGGTAGATTTAAAGCTGCATCTAGTTTATCTAAAAATTTAAACATACCAATGGATGTTGCAGAAAAATATTTAAATTATAGTGCTGTAGGTGGTAGTAGTTTATTAGGATTAAATTATTTATTAGGAGATTAATTGGCTAATCCATACGAAGGCTATAAAGTAAAGAGCCTTATAAATACATACAGAGCTAATCCTGATATGTTTAATGATGACCAGCTTGATGAGCTGGAAGTATTAGCAGAACAAAATGAAATAAACTTTAAAAGACTAGAAGGTAATTTTAGTTTAAGAAGAGGTTTACAACAAGCACAAGCAGGGTTTTTAGAAGGTCTAACTACATTTGACCTTATACCTAAAGAACCTCGTACAACAGGCGAAGCAATATTTAGACAACTTGGACATCTTGCAGGTTTTGCACCTGCTATTATGAGAGCGCCATTATCTGTTTTTAAAAGCTTTAAAGGTACAGGAATGTATCAAGCATTAGAAGCTGGTATAAAAACACTAGACGATATTGCTATTCCAATGAAATTTTCTAGAGGTACAAAAGCTACCTTTGATAAAGTGTTAGAAAAAACTGGTGCTGACACTATAGATTTTTTACGCAAAGGTGCTGCTACTAGACAAATAACTGAAGAAGCATTAGGTCTTGGTGTAGCTAGTGCTGTTAGTTCTGTATGGAAAGGTTCTGATATAATGGCTGATGCATTTGTAGGTGGAGCTATAGCAGGGGGTGCATTTGGTGGTATAGGTAATTTTGTATCTGTAGGTAAAATGTATAAAGGTAGTCCAGAACAAATACAAAAAGCTAATGCTAGATTAAGAGCTGGGGTAGCTGGTTTGTTTATGGGGTTACCTGCTACCATGAGAAATGACCCTATAGAAATGCAAATATATGAGTATTTGTTAGGTGGATTTTTTGGTTACAATACTAGACCTGCTTATAAACAAGCTGCTGGTGAATGGATGATAGGTAAAAAGGGTGAAAGATTGGGTAGAAATATGCAAGACATATTAGACCCAGAACATGCTAAAGATTGGAATACATTAACTAAGCGTACACAAGATTTTATTTTATATGAACACCCTATGGGTGAGTCACTAACTTTTCCTAATTCTGAAAAATTAAAAGGTTCTACTGGTGCTTCATTAGGTTATTTAGAAAAAAACTTTCCAGAAGCAAGATGGAGACAACTAGCAGAAACTTATATTAAAAATTCTGGTAGAGAAGTAAATGATGCTAATATACAAGCTTTTTATAGATTAAGAGCTGCTGATGCAATGGCTGTATTGCAAGGTAGGTTAAGAGATGCTGAAAGTACTTCTGCTCAATTATATGCTGACCAACAAAGTGATTTTATGGATCCTGTCACTAGAGAAATAGAGTATTTAAAAAATACAGATAAAGAAGTATATAAAGAAATTGATAAAAAACAATTTAAAACAGAGCAAGATTTTATATCAGCTAGAGAACAAGCTACTGCTGAAAGTTTATCAGCAGAAGGTGGTAGGAATGTAGAAGTATTTATAAATAGTCTTAAAAAATTAATAGGTCATGATTTAACTACTAAGCATGAAGCTAGATATAGAAGAAAATGGCATACTGAAACAGAGCCTACACAAGAAGTATTTTATTTTAAAGATAAAGCTTTTGGTGATGTAGAAGTAAAAAGTACAAAAGATAAAACATTTGGTACAACTAGTTTAGGTGAAAGATATGTTACACTACCTATAAATTATTTAGGGTTTGGTGGGTTTTCCTTTATGACACATGGTGTTACTAAGAATGGTCAAGCTTATAAAATATTAGATTTTGCACCACAAGGTGAAAACGTAGTATTTAAAGTAGATAGTAATAAACTTCGTAAAGTAGAAAATAGATTAGAAGAACAAGGCAAATACATATATAGTGGTATGAAAGATAAAACTTATATGTTGATTGCAGACTATGTGGATAGTTTAGGTAATGTACAAATAACAAAAGAAATGATATTTGATGCTATGTCTAAAGGTGACCCTGTTATTAGAGGTGCTATAGAAAAAACTTTTGAAGCTGGACTTGCATCAGATAAAAGCATATTTGGTACAAATAGATTATATGAACGTAAATGGATAAGTAATGTGCTGCATCATGCTGCAATGAATGGTTTAGTTAATAAAAACTCACCTAATTTGCAAGGTTTAGGTTTATTATTAAATAAAGGGTATGGTAAGTCTGTTGCAGATTTAAATAAAAGATTAACTCTTATAACAAATAGAATGACACCATTAAATGCTGCTAGTTTTACAGAAACTATTCCTAATGGTAAAATAAGAGGAATGATAATTAAAGATATAGAAACTACAGGTAATAGTGATACTGATGGTGGATTAATTATTGCTCATAAATTTTTTGACAATGTAGTAAAGTATATGGGTCAAGATAGTATGGTGGGTCATATTAAACCAGTTATAGCTGGCAATACTGGATTAGGTGCATTGTTTACTAAGTCAAATGGACAAAGAGCTACAGGTCGTTGGAATAACTTTATGAAAGAAAATGGCTTAGATTTTATTGTGTTTGATAGTGGAGCTAAGTTAAGAGGTAATTTAGAAGTAAATACAGAGTTTACTTATAATCCTCAATCCAATACTTTTTCTATTAAAAATCCTAAAACATTTGAAGTACCTGTTGAGCATATGCAAGTTAGTACAGGTACATTTGAAGACCCATTTAAATCTATTAAAGGTGATGAGATTGCAAGACAATTTTATTTACATGCATCTAGTAATCAATTTCCAGATTTTGCTGAACAATATTTTAAAGAAATATTAGAACCTAGTTTACAAGGTACAGAACGAGGAAGATCTTTTGCAGAAAAAGTAAATGAAGTAAGAGCTAAGAATGAAAAATTATCTGATAAACAACTTAAAGAATTAGATAAAATAATAAATGATGCAGACCTTTCTTTAAATGAATTGCCATTAGATTTTATAAAAGATACATTACTTAAGTTTCCTGACAGTAGAGTAGCAGGTAAAGTAATGGATAAGATAATGAAATTAGAAGGAGAAGGTAAGTTAGATATAGATTTTGAATTTGATACTAACTCTGACTTTAGGCAGTTTCATGCATCTAATAAAATATTAGCACAGGCTATGGCTGGTACATATGCAGTACGTAATACTGTATTTAAAGAAAATTATCATAATGCTTTAAAGAAATTTTTAGTACGAAGATTTGCTAATCCATATATTTATACAGGTGGTAAGTCTTGGTTAAAAGCATTTACACCTGACCAGCTGTTTACATACAAAGGTGAGAGTATAATAATAGACCCAGAGTATGTACAAAAAGGGATTAAACAATTAAAAGAGGGCGATGTGTATTTAGACAATATGTTTAAAAAGATGCCTATTGAAACTAAATACATACCAGAAAAAGAATTAGAAGCTATATACCAAAGGAAATTAAAGAATGCACAAAAAACTGATAGCAAAGCTACTATGGAAACTATCGACAAGCGAGTCACGCTGGGCGAAGCTTGGGAGCAATATACTGGGAATAAATCCAGAAAAGACATTAAAGAATGGGATAAGACATTTATGCTCCTCGCTATTCGCATTCCTGCTGATAGTGTCTCTGGTACAAGGCAGTTACGCTTTAGGGGTTTTACAGGGCAGAGAGGGTCTGGTTCGTTCACACACCACAAGGATAATAAATACCTTGGAGGTGCAGATAAAGACTCAGACAGTATCAAACTCTATCAAGGAATCAGTAATGATTTAAGAAAAAAGTTTGTTGAAGTAAAAGATGAAAGAGCAGCGTGGGAAAATAAAGATGGCACACCTAGTGATTATGCTAAAGAAATAGATAGAATATTTTCTAATGCAGATTTAGATGCTACAGAAGTACAAAGATTTAAAGGATATAATAAAAGAGAAGGTGATAAGGGTTATAATAAAGCAGAAGATGTAGAGTATCAAATGTTTATGTATAATCCTGCTTACAGATTAAGAGCATCACAGATGGCTTACTCTGCAAAGCAAGGTATGGGTACTAGTTTAAATGCAAAGATAGCAATGCAGAACTTTGCAGATTATATACTTAAAAATAATAATAGTGTTGATTTTACATTTGAAGATGGTGGGCAAACTTTTGTTGCTACTATAAAAGTAAAAGGTGGCAAGGTTATGGGAGTTGACAGAATGCAATTCTTCAGAGATCTTGGTACAGCAGTTGTAAACAAATCAGCAGATGCTAGTACAGACCCTACAATAAAGCCTTCTGTTGCACACACTAGAGTATTGTTTGATGCTTTATTTGATATGAAAGTATATAAAGCTAATGCTAAAACAGGTGAGCTTGATTTAGTAAAACGTAATGGTTCAGATATTAAATTGCCAAAAGATTATTTTGGATATAATCAATTAAAAAGTAAAGCTATTAATACACCATTTTCTACAATACTAGATGCATTAAGAGTAGTTAAACCACAATCTAGTGTAAGACAAATTTCTTGGAGTATATTAAAAAATAAACCATGGGAATTTGAAAAAGGGCAAGAGATATTAAAACTAGACCCTAAAGAAATTGCTAAGTTAGATATTGATGTAGGTGAAAGAGTATTAACTACAGAAAATGATATAACATATTCTATTATTAGAAAACCAAATGTAATTGTTAAAGATGGAGTTTTAGCAACAAGTAAAGAAGTTGCTGTGCTTAATAAAAGTAGATTTGGCACAGGTCAGGCATTAGATATATTTGATTTAGGTAGATTGTTAACTAGAACAAATGTAAATGTTAAAAAGCATGGTTTAACTGGTATGGTTCCTGCATTAGTAAAACGTATGGAAAATGCAGGATTAAATATAGAATCTTTTAGTTTTCCTATTATTACTAGAGCTTACTCAAGATTAATGGAAGGTCTACCTGTGCAGCAACAGGCAGCAAATAATTTAAGATTAATAGGTGGTAAAGAATTAACTAAGTTTATAGAAACACATTTAGGTATACTAGCCAAAGAATTTAATTTTGATATGAATCCTAGAGGCAAGTTAGACCCTAGAATATCTCAATATAGTTTTGCATTTGACAATATAGGTAGAGGGTTAGCTCATTTTTCTACAATAGAATTACTACATAAAAACTTTTTAGATTTACATAAAGCAATAGATTCTGCAGGTGTTAAAGGTAATGCTATAAAAGAATTAATTCCTAGATTAATAGAGCGTAATAAAAAAATAAAAGAAGAATTACAAGCTACTGTACGTTTAGATAAAGATGGTGTATTAGAAAATTTAGAAAGACAAATACAAAAAACATCACAAGAGCTTTTAGATTTAGCAGTAGATAATAATTTTACACCAGAACCTTTAATAAAATACTGGCATACATTATTATTAAGCCCTATTACATCTAAAAAGACTCAAGGATTTTTTGGACATAATCAATTATATAAAGATATACATAGTGCTTTAAGTATTCCATTTGAAACTAAAAAAGAATTTTATGGTAAAATGGAAGAAATATTTAATAGAGGTGTTGAGCAAGAGTCTCCACAACTTGAAGCTAAAGCTAAAAGTATATCTACATTAAAAGAATTAGCAATGAAAACAACTGAAGAGTTGTTAAATGAAAATGCACCTCCTAAATCTAAACCTAAAAAAGTAGACCCTAATCAGTTTGATTTGTTTAATCCACCTAAAGCAGAAATGGTTTTAATGGACAAATCACCTAAAGAAACTTTAACTGAATTAGCTACATCTAAAGCTATGGAAGGTTTAGCTATTAATGATGCACAATTAAAAGAAGTACAGCAGTTTAGAAAAAATCTTAACAGACATAGAGTAATCAAAGAAAACTTTGAACAATGGTTTGAATATTTTACAGGTATATTATCTGGTGGTAGTAAATATAGAGAAGCTAGTACTATGACAATGCAAGACATTGTTGCTATTAATAGATATTTTAAAGGCATACAAGACCCTAATAGATTAAAATTTGATTTAAGTTATTGGTATAGAGATCCTCGTTTTGCAGATGAAAAGATGGCTACTAAAGGTCTTATTAATAAATACTTTCAATATTTTGCTCCTGTTAAAACAGCTAGTGGTAAAGCAGATAAACCTATATTCTTTTTTACAAGTCCTATAGGAGAAATAGCTAGGTATCATGGAGCTAACGAAAGAAGTATTAGTAAAGATATAGTTTATTATGAAAATAAATATTATAAGAATATTGAAAAAGAATTAAATAAATATGGTACAGAAGAAAGAACAAAGCTTGTTGAAGAGTTGTTTGATTATAGAGAAAAAGGAATTGTTCCTAATGACCCAAAAAAATTGGCACAAATAGAAGCACTTAATAAACCTGTTACAGAATTTTTTAAAGGTATGCATGATTTGATTTATACAAAAGATTCTAAAGGTATTAAGGCAACTGATGCAGATGGTACTTGGGTAATGGATAAAGATTTTCAATCTTGGTATAGAGCTACTGGTGGAGTATTAAATAAATACATGAGATGGAATGCAGATGGTAAAATGGATTTACAACATTTTAGAAGAACTGTAATTGATAATAATAATATAAATAAACCAGAAGTAATTAGAACTGTAGGTATAGATGGTATAAAGCGTTATCAACGTGAATTAAAAATGGAAGAATCCATATTAAATGAAATAGAATATAGTAAGACTATGCTTGGTACTAGGCAAGAAAAAGAAGCTGCTAGACAAAAAGATAGTTTTGTATACAGAGACAGAATGCACAAATTAATGAAAGGCATAGGACAACGTGATGTTACTAGTTATATGCCTCATATGAATTTTGGTGCTACTAAAAAATCTGCAAGAGAGATTGTTACTTTTATAGAAAATAAAGCTAATGATATATATGGTGATACTTATTCAAAAGCTATAGCTAAAGGATTAACTCCAGAACAAGCAGCTCAAAAAGCTGATAGAGCATTTCTTGAGTATAATAGACAGCAAGAAAATAAACTTGCAGGTGCTGAAGAATTTTTTGCTTATGGTGAATTAATAGAGCCAAGTAAAATAATGGAGTCAGATTTAAATGTACAATTTACTAGTCAAGGTAGTCTTGTTGGTAATTTAAAAAATAGAGTTGTAGACATGCCAGGATTTGATAAGAGTCCTTTTATATTTAAACTATATTTAGATAAGCTTGTTGGTAGTTATTATAATAATGCTACTGCTATTAAAGGGCAGTATGAAATTAATAATATGGTACATAGGTTAACTAGGAATCCTAGAACAAGATATAAAGTATCTAAAGCAGAAAAAGAACAGTTAAAAGGTTCTGATTATAATAATCCTGTAGAAGTATGGGCAGACTATGTAAAATTATATTTACAAAGTATATTAGGACATCAATCATATTTTTCAACAGAAATGGTAAGTCCTAAGAGTCCATTAAAATTAAAAGACAAAAGAAACTTGTTCTATCTTACATCTGATGAAAATGTAATTAATATATTTGAAAAGTATTATCAAAATAAAGGCGTTAGCTCTCCTTTCTTTAAACATGCTCCTAAGAGTAAAGAAGCAAGAAAAGAATATTTTAGTCGTAAGTTACATGAACTAGGTAGAATGGAAGCGCAATATCAATTAATGAGTTTGTTAGCAAACACAGGAACATGGGCAACTAATATATTTAGTGGTAGTGCAATGACTATTGGTAGCGCAGGTATTAGAAACTTTGCTGATAGTTATAGCAATAAAAAAATATATGACATGCTATTAACTGATGGTAAAGGTAACGAAGTTGTAAAGCTTAACAATGGTAAGACTGCTAAGAATAGAAAAGAATTATTACAATATCTTGAAGAGCGAGGTGTTATTGATGCATTTATACAAAATGAATTTGATGTTAATCCAAGACTTAGGTCAGGATTGCAGAAAGCTGGTGTTAATTTAAAAACATTTAAACGAGAAATAACAACTGCAGCAAAAAGTAAAAATCCAGATTTAAGCGTTATGGAAGTTATAAGAAAATATAACGTAATGGACACTATGGTTAAATATGGCTCGTTCTTTATGCAGAACTCTGAACGCATAAATAGATTAAATGCGTTTACTGCACATGCAATGCAAGCAGTAAAGAAGTTTGGAACTGAAGGAAGAGAGCTTTCTATAGAAGATCCTTTTGTTTTTGATATGGCAATGAGAGGTATAGAGAATACTCAATTCCTTTATCAGAACTCTGCAAGACCTGCATTTATGAGAACTGCTGTTGGTAAAGTATTATCTAGGTTTAAATTGTTTGTTTGGAACTCCGTAAGAACAAGAAAAGAATTTTATAGACAAGCTAAGTTATATGGATTTAAAGAAGGTACACCAGAGTACGAAAGATTTAAAGATACATATATGATTGACTTGTTCATGTTCGCATTAGGTAGTGCATTTATGTTTAGTATTTTTGATACTGCATTAGCACCACCACTAGATACATTCCAATCTATAGCAGATAGTTTGTATGGAGATAAGCGTGAAAGAGATATGGCATTCTGGGGTAGCAAGTTAGGGGCATTGCAATTATTAAAGCCACCTGTAGCTAGAATACCTGATGCAGCAATAGAGCTGCTGACTGGTGACTGGGAAAAGTTTAGTTCTTATACAGCATATACTATGTTTCCGTTTGGAAGAGGTGTAAGACAACTTGTTCAGTTTTCAGAAAGACCAGAAAGAGCTGGGGAAATATTTTTAAGATTACCTGTTAATCAAATGAAGTCTAGACTTGAAAGAGAAAAACGTAGACAGATGCAAAAAAACAGGATAGAAGAAACTTTAGGTGAGTAAATAGAAGCTACTATGGGGTCACTTAACGCCACTAGGGAGCGTTATATGGACAGATTATTAGTCTTGTCGATATAACACTCGCCTAGTGTTTTTTAGGTGCTTAAAAACGCTTTTTATTTATAATCCAATTAGCAAAGTCTGCTAATATATACACAAAAAGTGCAAGCATATACATGCTAATTATAAACACAAACGCAGACGTACTCAATAAAAATATATTTAGCACCCATTCCCATACTGATAAGATAATCATACTTTATTCCAACGTTCATTGTCACGTTTATGTTGCCATTTAATATCACCTTCTACAGCTAGTGTTGACACTACATATATGTCATGCATTGTTGAATCACCATAGTTAGTGTGATGCGCACCATCTTCTCCTAAACAAGTTAAGAATCTTTTGTCATCATCACATATGAACTCTTCAAATGCTGCAACATCTTCAAAAGTATCATACCATTTCCAGTAGTCAGCTTGCATATAAAAGTATTCTACTGGGTCTTTACTACTGCCATCTGGGTTTTTATCCCAGAATCTATCTAGCATACCTGTACCTATAGCATCCCATTCATCTATAATAGCTAATGCTTTATCTTTGTCTTCTATTGGTACACCTGCACATATTTCTGACCTATAACCCATGATTACCCTCCCTAGCTTTTTCTAATGCTAGTTCGTAAAACCATTCATCATTTTCTTCTTGTAATGATTCACAATCTTCTGCAGTAAATGTAAGATGTGGATGAGTTATATTAGCTATGTATGCATCAGACAAGTCTGGATAATCATCCATTGTAGCTCCTGCAATATTAACATCTATTATATCATCGCTATCTATTTGTTTTTTAACGTAATATGTTAACTTCATTTTATACCCTTTTTTATTTGTATTAGATAACATGCAAGATATATAGCATTGTCTAATGCTTCTTCTATTGATTCTTGCAAGAAATCTCTTTCATCGTTTATAGGTATGTCACGCCCATATTTTTTTGCACCTTTATCAAGGCGTTCTTGTATGAGCGTAGCAACCTCTTTATTTATACTAGACAAATTGATTAGGCTTTCCTAATGCAATCCATATTAACTCAGGTGTAAGACGTTTTACATTACCTAATGTGCATCTTGCTGACATTGTTTTTACACTTCTTCTAAGTTCATCTTCAATAACTTCTAAAGCACCAGCTCCTAGCTGTACTCCTTCGTTTTTAAAGATTTGTTTTATGTCTTTTTTAGTCATAATACCTCCATTATTTTGGTTTAACTTTATCGTTTATAATCCATTTCCACTTACCATTTTCATTTACAGATAAATCATTTATATCTATATCTGGGTCTTCCATGATATGTGGCAAGGGATCTTCTAGAATCATATCTACTATTTCATTATCATCTTGCTCATCAGGTGCATTTATCCATGCATGAGCAGTTGCAGTAAAATAATATGTTTTCATAACGCCTCCTATTTTTTGTTATGTATTATTCTATCTAAATGTTCTTGAGCAATTTTTTTAATTGTGCCGCTGTCTGCGTTAGTTGTTAAAATTTTATCGTATCCCTCGATTGCTTTTGATAACATTTCTTCTAATTGTTTTTGTTCTTCGTCTGACATGTAGGACATGTTTCAGTTTCCTTTCCGTATGCAGGAAAATCATTGTACCATAAAAATTGTGTTTTAGAATTATCAGGTTTACATACTGGTTCCCAGCAACGTTTACATTGTTTGCAATGTTTTATATCTCTATCTGCTTTTTTATCTAATCCACAAGTCTTCCTACCATTTCCAGTAACTACTTTTTCTTTAGTAGTCCTTTCCAAATAGTTCTCTATTATGTGATTCATTTATATATTCCTTTACACGATTGTATTTTATTTTAAGTAATGGTACTGCATCTTTAACGTGAGGACATGATGTAAAACTTTCCACATGGTTTAAGATACTAGTTATATCTTCTATTTCTGATTGGATATGTTTATTCATTTTATCTCCTTTGTTGTTGAGGTGGCACTAGCGCCAACCTGTACCACCTCTTTCATTTATCAGCCTCTTACATTTATAGAAATCCACGATTGTTGATTAAAATCCTATGTCAATAAGAGACATCTCTTCTACCCTGTTATTTTTTTTAACAGCAGTAAGAAGTCTTTGTAACGTATAGTTACTAATGGTTCTCCTCTATCTTCCTTTATGATTTGTCCATAGACATCATCGCAAGGTTTATACAGGTCACCAATTTTTTTACGAGCTTTGACTTGAAATTTATATGGTTTTGATTTTGGTAAATCTATTACCATATCTACTTCCTCGTGCCAACCTAAAGATCTTCCATCTGAACCCCATGCTCTGCGTGATTCAAATCCAAAACCTTTAGCTAAATTAACACATTCTCGTTCTACTCTATTGCCTTTTTGCTTGGCAGCTCTACCTCCACTCATGACTTATTATTTGCTGGATGATTTTCATCCATCATTAAATCAAATAAATCTTGTGTTTCGTTTTTCATTTCTTGTTTTGTTTGTTCATCGTATGAATGTCTTATTAATGGAAAACGTTCTTCATTTAATAAACAGAATTTTAAAGTATTAATTACATCTCTATAATTATTTAACTTTGCACCAAGCTCTGTTTGTACAACTCCAAACTCTGCACCATCTGGATGATTCATCATTACTTCATCTAATGGTATATTAACAGATGCTTCTATAATATAATCTTCATATGCATCTATTAATTTTTTTATTAGTTTCTCTTTATTTATCATATGGATTATCCTTATTTAATGCTTTTTTAATTATGTGAGCAATAAGAACAGTAGTTCTGTGTGATTCATGAGATGTCATTTCATCAGAGTGTCCAATAAATATTTCTCTATATCCGTTACCAACGAATACTTCTGTTCCATATTTACGTTTAACTACGTTCCAATCTGCTTTAGCCATTATTCTTCCTCCTGTGATGCTTTAATCATATCATCATATTTAGGCATACCTAATAATTCAAATATATTATCTAGTATTTCTTGACCATCTCTAGACATTCTTTGCCTGTCTGTATGTTCTAAATCACCTAATAATGATATTAATTGCTGCATTTTAGTTGATTTTAAATTAGGATATATTTTCATAATAACCACCTTTTTCTTATGCAGAAACTCCAAAGTATTTCAAACTTTGTAATTCCTACGTTAAAATGTATATGTTCACTTTCTTTTTGTGAGGCGTATCCTGCACCAAACAAGAACAAATTGAACAATATTATTCTATTACTATGATAGGTATTGGTTCCATCACTATCTACTCTTTTTGTAATTTTAACTATTGGTACACCTAATATAGTGTAATGTGTTGCATTTTTCATAGTACCCTTTATTTTATTTATAAATAGGGAAAGCTGTTATACTTCCCCTATTTATTATTGTTTATGCATATTTAGAAAAACTAAATGTTTTCCAGTCAAATGCTGTGACTATTTCAAAGTCTGACTCGTCACGAGATGCAAGAGATTTAATCTTACGTTTCTTACTTTGTTTATTACCCATAAACGCTATCATCTTGTCTGACTTTTGTGCTACATCACTAGCACCTTTTGCACTATATACATCAAGCTCTTCACCTTCTTTATGTCTGTAGCTTGCAGTTTTAGATAAATGATTTACTGCAAGTACAATAATGTCTTTTTCGACAGCAAGGTTCTTTAGAGCATTAATAATATATATCTGCTGTTGTAATGGTTCTTTCTTAGCAAACTTAGCTTGAACTACGTCTAGTGTATCTACTACAATAATCTTGACATCATGTTTATCTACCATTTCAGCATACTGACTTACATCAGGTGCTGCACTAGAATCTATAATTTCTAGATGTGCAAGTTTATTTACGCCTTCTTCTATCATATCAGTATTACCAGCAATAAACATATCTTCTATCTGTTCTTTGCTTTTGTTTAATGCTATCTGATAGAAACGTCTAGACATTAGTTTAGCTTGTACTTCTAAAGACAAGAACAAAGTTGGTATGTCAATGTTAGCAATAATATATTGCCAGAAAGCAGTCTTACCTAGTTTAGTATCACCTGTTAGTACAACAAGCTCACCACATTTAACTACATAGTCTTGTGTCATAAATGGAAATATATCCTTTATGTTAAATGACCTATTAGTAAAATCTTCTGTGTAAGATTCTAGTAATAACTGTGCCATTTGACTAGAGTTAACTGCTGCTACATTATCATCCAGATCTTTGTATTTGTATAAAGTACATTTGCTATCGCAATATCTTGAAAGCACTTCATCTCTACAACTATAATTGTATCCATCTTTAGTAGTTATACTGCGTAATACAGAACTAACTTCTTCGTTTGGCAATGGTTGTGTCAATGAATTATTCCACGTTCTAGCCATACTCATAACTGCTTCTTTAGGAAAACCAAACTTGGTAATCCATAAACTAGCAAGACGTAACAAATGCTTATGTCTATGACCATGTACATATCCAGCATTATACATATGTTGTATGCATGTAATATGTTTAGTTGGTTTGTATTTTACATTAGTAAAAATAGCTTTTGTTATCTTTTCATTTTTCTCACTAGGTATATGTGGAAGGAGATTAGGATAAAGCTCACTTACCTCATCAGGTAACTTACTATGTGCAAACATCTTAGAATTGGTTTTAGCGAAGTCCAATACTTCAGAGTATGCCCATTGATTAGTAGTTACTGCTACGAGAGGCAAGGGAACTTTATACCTATTAGATTTTTTGTTAAGAGAATAACTAGCACGAATAAGTCTAGCATTGTCGTAGATATTATCTATATACTTAGCAAAGTCTCTTTGCATTGTAGCTTTGACTTGCGCAGCAAGATTGCTGCTTGGTTCAAAACCATAGATGTTTGGTAGATGTATATGGAAACCTCTACCAGAAAACCATACATTAATATGTTCTTCTTTTACACCTAGTTCTAGTATATCATTAACAAGATGTCCAACTTTTTCTATAGTTGCATCACCTTGTTTTTGACCTTCTAAATCTACGTCAATGTATAACTTATCTACTGCTTGCTTACCATTGTATCTTGCTACTGTGCCATGTTCAGCATGATGTTTCTTTATTTCATCAGGTTCATATAGAAACATACTACGATATATTTCTCTACCTTTGTTTTTGTTTAAAACATCTTTGAACTCAGGAACTGTGCAAAACTTATTACGATTTGCAACTGTGTTAATTGCATATTCTATTAGATAAGTGTTATTTCCCATGTGTGTTCTGCGCTTTTCGTTTTAACTCGTTTAATCTCTTTAATATCGATACGTTGCATTAACTCTGGAGTACGTTTAAACTCACGCCAATATCTACCTGCAGTACCTGCATTAAATAATTTGTCGTAATATACTAAACCATACTGAGTTAATTGATTCTCAACCTCATGGCTGGCAACCCTAAAGTTGCCAACCTCCATACGAGATTTAAGCCAATTTATCAATATTTGTGTAACTGTTGGCTTACCCATGATTATAAGTCCATGTCATCACTTACATCAGAACTATCAGCAGAAGGTTCTTCAGTAGGTTCTTCATAAACTTTAATCCATCCATCACGAACTTGCTTGTCAAATTCTGCTTTGTGAGCATCTTGACCAGCATCTGCAGACATTACAATGTCAAAGTCATTCCAAAATGGTTTGCCATTGTCTCTGAGTCTATCGCTAGGATATGTAATGTAAGAGAACTCTTTACCTATTGCTTGGTCAAACCATGCATCAGGTATTACCATATCTCCATTGAGGTCTTTAGTGTTTACACCAACAGCCTCAAAGAACTTAGCAACTTTAAATGCACTACCCCAAGGATTCTTAGGATTGTCTTTCTTATAGTTGCCAGAAATAGTAAATGTGTAGTCATAAGAACTACCATCTTTACTTTGTTTCTCTATTACAACATCTAAACATACGTCATTGTTCCATGACATGTATGATTTAGGTGGTTCATTGTATCTTGCAGATACAGATTTAGCTTTAACGACTTGTCTATAACTTCCAGCCATTACTTAGCCTCCTTTGCTTTTTTGATTGCGTTTTGTAACTTAACTATAGCTTTAGCAGCTCTATCTTCAGTAGGATTTTCGTCAATTAGTTTCCTTACTTTTGCAGGTGTATCTGTACCTTTTAAAGCAGGATCTCGTGACAATCTATCTAATTTAAGGTTCTGGTCTACTGTTATATGACCTTTAGTTGGTTTCTTACCATTAAGTAATGTTTGCTCACGATTGTCCATACTATCAGAATCTTCTGTATCGTCAATTGCAAACAAACCATTACAAGCATACTTTCGAGCATACGTTGATGCAGTACCTGTCATCTGTGGGTCATCCATACCTTTCTTACCAACAGATTCTCTGGCAAATGCATCTACAGATATACTGTCATTTCCGTCTGATAGCTCAACTGTTGCTTTAATGTAAGTACCATTATTTTTATCTACTAGTTCATCAGAAATTGTAATAACACAGCCAGTTTTATCTAGCAATGGTTTTACATTTTCAAAGATGTCATCTAGTGTCCTGTAATTGAACTTAGCAAAACTATTTACATTTGACTTTTTAACTTTTAGCTCATGCTGTATAAAGTTAAGTTTCTCTGTAATAGTTGCTGTTTTAAAGTCATCCATTAATTACCTCCTAATTTAAGCTGAATGATTGATTGTTTTTTCTTGTAACATTTACAAACTTCTGTGCTATTTTAAATGCTTTTACATTGTAATCATAGCCAGCACCAAACTGTGTAGTTCTTACCCAGTCTTTGTATTGTTTGTCATGTGTGTAATACTGAGTGATTGCATTGTATGCATCCCAAAGTGTTTCACCTTTGTTACCCATACCATTGTAAAAGTTATCTTTAATCTTATTGTAGACAGGTAACGCAGTATTGCGTACAAAGATACCCATTTCTGGATTAGATTCTTTGTTTCTGTCTTTTAAGAATGGTATAACTGTTTCAAGATATAAGTCTAATGAATCTTCGTTCATTTCTACTTCACCAAAGTTATTCATATCATCAATAGCAGCTTTAAAGTCTCCGTTAGATCTTCCTATAATTTTTGTAAGATTCTTAACTCTGTCTTTAATACTACTAGTATGTTTAAGTGAATATTGCCATTTGGCTTCTCTTGACAATGCTAGTTCAATAGTATTATAACATACTACACGAACACCTGTAGGTCTAAATACACTACCAGCTGAACCATCGTGTGATGTATATAATAATACATATTGTTCTATCAAATCCTCACCTACTTTATAGTTTTCTGGAGATTTAGCAAGTATCCATACTTTCTTACCATCTTGCACACTACCTGCTGTTTCTAGTTTAAAACCCATATCAAGTAATGGTTCAAATGGTGCAAATGCTTCACGATTTTGCAAAATACCATATTTACCAGATACATTACCAAGTATCTGATGAGTATCTTCTCGTAAAGTTACATAATGACCTGTCTTTTTACCTCCATATCCATTGTTAGGATATATATAAGTAGGTTCTTTTATTACCTCCCAGTTAAGCTTTGCATAATGCAACGCTTCTTCTATTGTTGGAGCATCGTCTACTCTAGTACCTTGTTTATGCCAAGGTGTGTCTCCAACGTACATCATATTGTCTATAAATGCTGGACTCATATGTCCTCCCTTTCTAGTGATAAGTTACTGTGACAATCTAAACAGACTAAATTTTCAACTACATAATTGTCAATTTCTGCAGGTATATATAATCTGTTTTCATGTTCACAGTCTTTTTGTTTCTCCATAAGTTTGTTTCCCTTTGATTTTAGCTTTAGCCTTTAAATGTATCAGCTCTGTTTGTAGTTTGTCAGCTTCTGGTGCTGTTAATTCACTTAAACCAAGTATGATAGTATCAACTTCGTCTAATGTTAACAGCACTCCAAACTGCAATCTATTGTCTTTATTTAGTTTCAGATACATTGTCTAAAACTCCCATGTGATAATCAATAGCTTTTGATAACTCTTTAGCTCTGCTTACATACAATGGTTTAGCTGTACCAAGTTGGTCTAGAAACTCTTGTATGTCTTGTAGTAACTCTTTAGTTGTCATTTTCTTTCTCCTTTTGTTGTTCTTTAACATGTTGTTTTATAATGACTTCTGTAACACCAAATCTATCCATACCTTCAAGACAATTACGCAATTGTGTCTCAGTTTGATTATTGTGTGTTATTGTTGTTGCGCCATCTACAAGTATTTCAATGTCATATCGTTGTTTATTACTTACTACATTTGATACTTTATTAGTTGCTGTGCCAACAAATCTCAACACATTGTTAAGACCAAAAGCAAGATAACCTAGTGTTCTACTAAATTGACCAATCAATGTCATTTTACTCATTTCCATTCTCCTCCTTCCAACCATCTATCTATGTGATTATTCTCAAGATCTCTTAGTTGGTTTTGTATTTTGATTGTTTTGACCTCATCCTTAGTTAGATTGTATCTAATGGGAGCAGGTTGCATTTGCATCTGCATTGTTTTACCTTCTTCTGCTGCTTCTTCAAAGCATTGTGGACAATAAACTACATCGTGACTTCTAGTTATATACTCGTCAGTATTTTTATCTATTTCTATATAACTAGTTTCAGTCATTTCTGGTTTAATGTCTGGATGTATCATACATCTCATAATTACCTCCGTTTGTTTATATTTTAGAGATAGGAAAAACCGTATTGCTACAAGAAGGAAGATAACATATGAAAAATAGTTCTTCCTATCTCTGTTATAATTTAATTAATATATAAGATTTTTCCTATTAGTTTTCTTCTTGTTGGTGTATTATTCTGCCATCTTGAAACATCCAAACGCCTAGTCTATCAAAGCGTTTGTAATCGTCAGGGTCACCACCATGTTCAATACACATATCTTTAAAATGTTGTTCTGTTATTACCATTTTGTTCTCATGTCCTTTCCTTTATGTTTTTTAATTAGTCTTTTAAGATTGTTTGGTTTACGCCACAATACTGCTTCAACAAGATGTGGTGTTTGATGTCTAATACCATGATGTTCTCCATAGTATTTTTCTATTACATCTACAATTTCATCTGGGTAGTTTCTGTATTCTGCTCCTGTATTGTTTAATAAACCTATTTTCATTTGCACAAGAACACAACCTTCATCGTTTCTAAAACCACGACATACTATACCTAAATCAATCCAAGTATATGCACTTCGTTTGTAATCGTTTTGTTCTAATATCATTAATGATGAAGTTGTTACTCTTTGTTTTACTACTAGTTTTTGCATTATTCCTCCTTTGTTAATTTTTTAGAGCCTATACACAACCCTAACACTTCTTCTACTGCCACACCGTTGCAAACTCGTGGTAGATTCTTCGTGTCGTGTACTACCTACTGCGTTTTAAAAAGTTTGTAGGTTTCCATCGTGGCTAATGTCATGACGTTAACGAATGTTAATGTGCATAGGCTCTTATATCTTCTAGGATGTTCATGGTGAGCGTAATATCCATGTTTACGATAGTTCTCAACTTCTACTCTGCTCTTGTACATCCTAGTGTCTGTTATAACGTTTTGCCCTGCTTTGGTTGTTGTAAGGTGCAGGGGCTAACCTCACTAGAGTAACAGTATGCTCGTTTAGCCATTGTTCTCTAACCTTACATTTAATTCTAACTGTGTACGTTTAAAGTGAGTCTAGACTAGTTCTTACCTTTTTCAAGACTTTAAATCGCAGGGAATATGTAAGGATTTTTTAACGAAATTACACAACAAGGTAAAACCTCCTGTTAATTAAACTGATGGCTTTACCTCATTGTGTATGCTACCTGACTGAGTTAGTTGCCAAATTCACTCTAACTCCAAGTTGATGACTGGGGTCTAATGGCTCTGCTGTCATTTCTATGTATACAGATTCTGGTACCAAGACAGACATGACTACCTAGTTCATGAGAGCTTGCAGTAGCATGATGTATTACTGGGTATAGTGTTCACTCGTGTCTGTACATTTCAGAGATCCTTACGACGTTACTAACTATTAATTACCAAACCAGATACATCACAAATAAAAAAAGCAGTAAATATTACTAAGCTTGTTCTAGCTTGTTCATGTGACATTGCAGTTGCAGGTTATGGTGGTGAGTGTGAGCTTTTTGGCGAACTATAATACTGAGCTGAAGAATGAAGCACATTTTTTTTAGCAAATGTGGTATCCTTTTACAGACACCACACTTGCTATTAACACGACAGATGATTACTCTTCAGTACTGACTACCATATAGCGCAATGTGTTATTTTTGCACTCTCTCTCTGTACCCAAAGCCAACATCAATTTGTCTTTCAACAAATCTGCCAAAGTCGTAGTAAGAACATTGTCTTTGTCTTCTACATCTTTGATAAACATGTTAACTATATAACCGTCATCCATAGATTCATTAATTTTGTCTATGGATATAGGGTTATCACTCCAGACTCCGTCAACCTGTTTGCTACGATTAAACCATACAGGATTATTAGCACGCTTTTCATTTCGTGCTTTGGTTATATCCTCGATTTGCTCTTTGTACTTTGATAGTACTTTATGTAATTCAGTCATTATGTTATCTCCTAACTTTAGACGTTTACACCTATACATTGTGTATAAGCTATAGATAAAAAATTCAGTATATGAGGGTAAAGATATTGGGCTTGCGTTAAGCAAGACATTATTAAGTAAAGGGTGCGTAAAGCACTCATTGTAATATAAAGATACTGGGTGAGGCTACTAGCAAATTAGAG
>Ga0208767_1000211_pt1 | contig 43191 bp, 49 predicted proteins | sample VirMetDEL_Mar_21_FD_184514 | JGI IMG/M metagenome (GOLD analysis project Ga0208767, IMG submission 184514) | Aqueous microbial communities from the Delaware River and Bay under freshwater to marine salinity gradient to study organic matter... | ecosystem: Environmental > Aquatic > Marine >...
TGGATGACCTATCTAGAACAAGATAAAGACGTTCTACGTTACCAAGGTCAGGCGTTTACATATATTGGTATAGATGAATTAACACAGTATGCTACACCTTATGCTTGGGATTATTTACGCTCGCGTCTTAGAACAGCAGACCCTTCGCTCCCAGTCTTTATGCGAGCGACAACAAACCCTGGCGGACCTGGACATGTTTGGGTTAAGAAAATGTTCATCGACCCGTCCACCCCTGGAAGACCCTTTTGGGCGACGGATATTACCACCGGTGAAACCCTCACTTACCCAAGTCGGCATTCTAAAGCGGGCCAGCCTCTTTTCAGCAGGCGTTTTGTGCCAGCTAAATTGCTGGATAACCCATATTTGTATGAAGCCGGTGATTATGAAGCCATGCTGCTCTCACTGCCAGAAGTACAGCGTAAACAATTATTAGAAGGGTCTTGGGACATTGCTGAAGGCGCGGCGTTTTCGGAATTTGATAGGCGGGTACACGTTATTGACCCATTTGAAATACCGAACTCATGGAGAAAGTTCAGGGCTTGCGATTATGGTTACGCTTCTGCTTCTGGCGTTCTTTGGTTTACTGTAGACCCTACCAACGAAACTTTAATTGTTTACAGGGAACTATATGTAAGCAAGGTACCAGCTAAAGAACTGGCACATATGGTTCTAGAAGCTGAGGACGGAGAATCAATACATTACGGCGTACTTGATTCATCACTTTGGCATAAGCGCGGAGACACAGGACCGTCCCTTGCAGAACAAATGATTGTTGAAGGGTGTAGGTGGCGCCCATCCGACAGAAGCAGGGGTAGTCGTGTAGCAGGTAAGAACGAACTACACCGGCGCCTACAAGTTGACGAAGAAAGCGGTAGAGCCGGCATTGAAATAATGAGCAACTGTACTAACTTAATTGCTCAATTGCCAACCCTCCCAATGGATAAAACTAATCCAGAAGATGTCAACACTAAAGTAGAAGACCACTTATATGATGCGTTACGATACGGTATTATGACGCGTCCAAAATCACGTTCCGTTTTTGATTTTTCTGGTGGACCACCAAATCAACGATGGCAACCCGCTGATGCAACCTTTGGATATTAATTATGGCTGATGAAGAACATATTGAAGCACTAGTATTTGAACCAGAAACCGGTTCTGAAGCACTAGCAGGATATATTTCAAGTAAATTTGAAAGCGTAGAGTCTAGCAGGTTAGAAGAAGAAGAGCGGTGGCTAAACGCTTATCGCCAGTATCGTGGTTTGTATGGCACAGAAACACAGTTTACGTCCACTGAAAAATCTAAAGTATTTATCAAAATTACAAAAACTAAAGTCCTAGCGGCATACGGTCAAATTATTGATGTATTGTTTGCTGGTCAAAGATTTCCTTTAGGGGTTGAATCTACGCTAGTGCCGGAAGGCGTTGAAGAAGCTGTACACTTTGACCCTAAAGATGATTCTAATGCCATAGAAGAGCTAGAAAGTAAATATGGTTTTCCGGGCGATGGGAAGCCCTTGCCTCCAGGTGCCACAAGTCAGATGCTTGATGACTTAAATTTAGGCGTATTTTCTGAAGAACTGGGTGAGCTAGGCGATAAGCTACGGGTAGGTCCGGGCAAAACTGGTACATCCCAAACCTATCGTCCTGCAGAAACTGCAGCGAAACGCATGGAAAAGAAAATGCTTGACCAGCTAGAAGAGTCAAGTGCTTCTAAGCATCTGCGTCATACTGCGTTTGAGATGGCTTTGTTTGGTACCGGCGTACTAAAGGGGCCGTTTGCATACGATAAAGAATACCCTAACTGGGATGAAGAGGGTAATTATTCTCCCATTATTAAAACCGTACCCAAGGTAGAGAATGTTTCTCTATGGAACTTATACCCTGACTCAGACGCAAAGAACATGGATGAGTGCGAATTTGTTATTCAGCGGCACCGTTTAAGCTTTTCTGAATTACGTAACCTTAAAAAGCGTCCATACTTTCGGCATGATGCTATTGATTCCGCTGTTACCATGGGGACTAACTATGTACGTAAATGGTGGGAAGCCGACCTTGAAGATTATCGCAATACTTATGATGTAGAACGATTTGAGATATTTGAGTATTGGGGTAATATTGACAAAGACCAAGCGGAAGAAGCTGGGCTTGAAATACCAAAAGAACTTGAAGACTTAGATACACTACAGGTAAATTGCTGGGTTTGTCACAATCAAGTGTTGCGTCTCGTTATTAACCCATTTACACCGAAGCGTATTCCTTACTTTGCCGCACCATACGAGTTAAATCCTTATTCATTCTTTGGTGTTGGCCTAGCTGAAAACATGACAGATACACAAGCGCTAATGAACGGCTTTATGCGTATGGCTGTTGATAACGCTGTTCTATCGGGTAACTTAATTTTTGAGATTGACGAAACCAACCTTGTTCCGGGACAAGACTTAGAACTGTATCCGGGTAAGGTATTCCGCCGCCAAGGTGGGGCACCGGGGCAGTCGCTGTTTGGAACTAAGTATCCCAACGTATCACAAGAAAACATGATGATGTTTGATAAGGCTAGACAGCTTGCTGATGATGCTACGGGTATTCCCTCCTATTCACATGGTCAAACAGGCGTTCAAGGAACTGGTCGAACTGCGGCAGGTATCTCCATGCTTATGGGTGCTGCCCAAATCAGTATTAAGGGCGTTGTTAAAAACATTGATGATTACTTGCTACAGCCTCTGGGCGAGGCATTCTATGCATTTAACATGCAATTTAATTTTGACCCTGAAGTTCGTGGCGACTTAGAGATTAAAGCACGTGGTACAGAGAGCCTTATGAAAAACGAAGTTCGTAGCCAACGCCTGCTACAGCTTCTTCAGATTGCCGGCAATCCTAATTTAGCATCATTTGTAAAGTTCCCTGTTGTATTGCGGGAGCTGGCACAGGCTATGGACTTGGATGCTGAAAAGATTATTAATGATGAACGTGAAGCATTCCGTCAAGCAGAAATCATTAAAGCCGCTGGTGGTATGGCTGGCCCAGAAGAACAAGCTCAGGGTATGAATCCAATGGATATGTCTGGCGGCGGCGGAGGTAACATCGGTGTAGGTGGGGCTGCAGTTCCTGGGGAACAAGGCTTTAGTGCCGCACCAGAACAAGCACCACAGCCAGAAGGTGGGCAAGCAATGGGCGCACAACTAGCCAGCATAATGGGCGGACTTAAATGACCCCAGAAATAGCTAAGAAACTTTTACCCCTCGTTAATGTTAAGCGCAATCTTGATGCATTAGAAATGTACATGGAGTCTCGTATCACTGATATGCACCGTAACATGGAACAGGGCGATGACATGAAAGCCGTGTATCAAGCACAAGGTGCTATACAAGAATTACGCAGATTACGCACATTGCGTGATGAAGTTATATCTAAGGCGGCATCATAAAATGAGCGACATGATTGGTAACAGACTAACACGCCAAGATGCAGTCCGCAGAGGCAAGGGCGAAATAAAAGATTACCAAGATGCTGGAATCTCATCGTTAGAAATGGTGCCGATGTATTTAACGGGCACTGCGGATGCTGTAAATGATTCGCTATCTATATCACGTGGCACGGCAAACAAATTTAATTTTACGGATGATGATAGAACTGAAGACACCCTACGGCACATTCTTTTGGGTGGACTAGCCACAGTAGGTGAAGAAGATAGCGTTCTTGGCGCTAAAAACTTTTTGGGTACTGGACTCGGTTCTAAAGTAGCATCATCCTTAATAGATGCAAGGGAAGGTTCTAAAGAAAACCGTTCTGCTGAATCTGAAATTGATTTAAATAATAACGCTTTCGGTAGAGCACTACGTAAAGCCTATCCAAATCGTGAAGAATTTATACAAAAAGCAATTGATATAAGCAATGCTATGTACGCTGGTGATACACCAGAAAACATTGATGATTTGTCGCCTATGTTAAGCTATGGAGCAACACCTGTACCACAAAAAGCCGAGGGGGGAATAATGATGGCACAACAAGGAAAAATGCCGCTACCAATGGAGGAAGCAACATCTGCACCTCAAGGTGGTGGCCCAAAAGCAGCTAACCCTGCGGCACAACCAGCAGGTTTGGGAGCACCTACAGGAGCACCTGCACCAGCCGGTTCATCCGACCCACGAGATGCGGCCTTTAAAGAAGTGTCACAAGAATTGCAAAAACGTTCTGCGCCTACGCCAGCACCAATACCAAAAACAGTTCCCCAAATGGCTTCCCCTGTACCCCCAACAGGTTCAACCACACCCACAGAAGAGATTCCTATGCTGGCAAAAGGCGGTATGCCTGATGATGGCGGAATGTCAGTAATGATTGGCTTAGGTGCTCCTCCTGCCGACTACGAAGAAGCCGCTGAAGGCAATCCTCCACCGGGCGCCACTAAAGAAGAAGTAGCTGATGACCAGCTTGTGCTTCTTAGTGAGGGCGAACTTGTAGTTCCTGCCAACGTTGTTCGCTACCATGGTCTAGGTGCGTATGAAGGTATGCGCCGTGATGCTCTTATGGGTTTACAAGATATGGAGACTAATGGACAAATTGAGTATGTTAGTGGTGGTACAGAAAAAGCTGATAAAGTTGATGATGATGGCGGCATTATTAAAGCCAACCAAGGTGCTTTGATAACCAACCCCAATCCTAGCAAGGTTGGAACTTTTCCTTTAACCCCACCAACCGGTCGTTTTTTACAGGGCACAAATGCAGCCGCTCCTCAAGCTGCTTCACAACAATTTGTTACTTTGCCCACTACCTCTAAAGCATCTAATCCATTAGTAAACCCTGCTACTGGCCTGTCTATTCCAAACAATAGCATTTTAAATCCTTTAAGTTTACCAGACCCCAATAAACCATACACTCCAGTAACCGATGCAAGTAGTGTCTATGCACCAAATAGAACTAGCTATGCGGCTAGCGGTCCACAGGAATGTGCTGATGGTTTTACATATAATTATGTAACTCAACAGTGTGAAGAAACTTCATCTACACCACCAGCAGTAACTGACCCAAGTGACGCTACTACGCGTCCAGACAGCGGGGATACGTCGGAAGGTGGGGATGGTGCAGATGAATCAAGCACACCAGGTGGTACCGCAGTGTTTGGTGGCACATCAAACAATGGCCTTTTGTCTGGACATAGTACATATGGCTTTGGACTTGAAACAAGTAATCCATCTGGAATGCCAGGTCTTATGGGAATGTTAACCACTGACTATGACCAAGTTCGGCTAACTGACTATAACAAAACTGATGCATATGGTAAGCCACAAACGGCTGTCATATCCCGCGAAACTTACGATGCAATGACAAAAGATAGAACAAATCCTGCGCATGTTGGGTTTATTGATTCTGTCATGACAGCACAACAAGCTGTTGACCATGATGTAAACGTAGCTCGTAATTCCCCTAACTATAACGTAGGTCGTGCCATTAAAGATATTAGTTCACAAGTACTTGGTACACAAGGTTTTGGCCCAACTAAAGCTGAACAACAAGATGCCGCTAAAGCCATAGCTAAAGATATGGGCATTCCTTATACAAGTCAATCTTTGGCTGAAATGATTGCATTGGACTTAAGCTCCAATCCTAGTGCTTCAGCTGCCCCAGCTGCCCCATCAGTGCAGGGCGGAAATATGGCTTTTCAAGGACCGATGGGCTTCGGGATTCCCGATGAATTAGCTGCCTATCCTTCAGGCATGAATAGCATGGCCGCTATACAAAACAATAATTTAGCAACTCCAAGTGTAATTGCTGGAAAACAAAGCGTACCTGGCATAGCGAATAGGGCTGGAACAGTAATGACTGCTATTGACCCTGTAACTGGTGCGGTTAGTTCCCAACCAATGCCACAAATGAGTACTATGAATACGGCAGCTATGACACCTGCACAGCGTAGCACTGCTAGCGAAATTATTGATAGGCAGATGCAGGCGGCTGGACTTAGCCCATTAACAAGTAATGAATTAGGAATATCTACTTCACCTACGGCAACACAAGGCGTCAGCCAACTTGGAGATTATAGCCAAGGCATGTCTACTTCACCTACAGCAACACAAGGCATTAGCCAGATTGGTAATTATGGCACTGCGAGTGGTTTTAATAGCCCAACTGGAATGGTTGATGACTTTGGAAATAGACCTGGAACTCCTACTTCAAGAGGCACACAAGTTGCTGGTACCGATGTTCCTTCTAGTACAACAGCCGGCACAGGGACTGTAAGCGGCTTTGCGGGTGTGGATGACATTGGAAACCGAGGCACTGATACTACATCAGCCGGTTACACTAGGGGTCCATCAACTGCGGGTATGGAACCTGCCCAAGCTGCAGCTCAAAAGTCGGAGAATAAAGCTAATGCTGATGCAGCCGCGCAAGCACAAACTGGCAACCCTAATGCTGGTGCTGTTACAGACAGCAGTGGCAACGCTGTTACTACAAGTTCCGGTGGAGTCGTAACTAGTGGAACTAATCCAGATAATGACAAAGGCGGTGGCCAAGGCGGCGGCAACGGATGTGTTATTGCTACACATGCTGTATCTAATGGAGGCTTTTCTGCGGACGTTAAACGCGAAGCAGTACGATGGTGTGTTAAGAATCTGCACAAACGTTGGTATGGCGAAGCTGTTAGACGCGGATACCGCTACCATGGCATTAAAGCTATTGAAGCAGGTCGTGCACACAATCACTACGAAGAGTTTAAGGATTATGTAGATTTTGCTACAGGTAGGAAACGTAGTCTTACCAATCTTGGAACTTTTGTGTATAGGACAGCACAATTTTTTATTACTGGACTTTTCTTAAAATAACTGATATAATTATTTCCACAGCCTATAATTAGGATGTAGACTGGCTACCCATCACCCCATTCGGCTACTGGTGGCCCCGACAAGGAGAAGACTATGGCTCGTATGGCTGTACAAGAAAAGGCTACAGCAGTAGCTGCCCCTACACGATATACTAGGGATAATTCAGAAGAAATTTCAGAACTAGAAGCATTACAAAACGAACGTAACGCTATTGTTGAAGAACAACAGGATGCTGAAGAAACTGAAGCTATGCAACCTGAAGAAAAAACATTTAAGAAACGGTATGGTGACTTGCGCCGCCATGCCCAAGAAAAAGAAAAAGATATGCGCAACCAGATACGCCAGCTTGAAGAGCAGCTATCGTCAGCCACAAAGGAAGGCATAAAGCTTCCTAAATCAGATGAAGAGATTTCTGAGTGGTCAAAGCAGTATCCTGATGTTGCTAAAATTGTAGAAACAATTGCTACTAAGAAAGCACAGGAACTAGATTCTTCAATTGAAAAACGTTTACAGAATATAGCTGAACGTGAAATTGAATCTAATCGCCAACGAGCTGAGGTAGAGCTACTTCAATTGCACCCTGATTTTGATGAAATCAGAAATAGCGAAGATTTTCATTCGTGGGTAAGCGAACAGCCCGCATGGATACAGAAAGCACTGTATGAAAATGAAAACGATGCTAAATCAGCCGCCCGTGCTATTGACCTGTATAAAGTAGACAGTGATATAGTAACTAAAAAGGCTAAAAAATCAAATAACAAAGATGCAGCAAAGTCTGTGTCTAGTAAAAATTCTATAACCAAACCTCAAGCGGATGAAGCATCAGCATCTATAAAAGAATCTGATGTAGATAAAATGTCTGCACAGGAATACGAAAAACACGCAGAAGCAATTTCTGAGGCTATTCGTAATGGAAACTTTATTTATGATTTATCTGGTGCAGCTAGATAAATAATGAATTGGCAAAGGCGGGTGCTTTTGTCATATGTAGAATAGGCAGGGTAGCTCCTTGCCGACTCTGCAAAATAGCAAACTACAAACATCTTAAAGATTACCTGAGTAACATGGCCTACTTGGTACATCGGTGGCCACCTTTGTACATTGTACACCCTACGTTATACAGCCTCTGCAAAGAATTGTACTGTTTGCATCTGTAAAATCCAAAACATAGGAGATGGATTATGGCTTTTCCAAGAGCTCCGGGCTATAACAACTTACCGAATGGTAATTTTAGTCCTGTAATTTACTCCAAACAGGTGCAGCTTGCATTCCGCAAGGCCGCTGTTTGTGACGCGATTACTAATAATGACTACTTTGGAGAAATCGCAAACTTTGGTGATTCAGTTAAAATCATTAAAGAACCTGAGATTACTGTCAAAGCATATGAGCGTGGTACAACTATTACCCCTCAAGACCTTGATGATGAGGATTTCACCCTCACCGTTGACAAAGCTAACTACTTTGCTTTTAAAGTTGACGACATTGAGGAAGCACATTCGCACGTTAACTTTGAGTCTCTCTCAAGCAACCGTGCGGCATACCGTTTGGCTGACCAGTTTGACCAAGACGTACTAGGCTACTTGACTGGTTTCAAACAAGCTGCAATTAACGGTAACGCTAATGTAGTCAACAACATTGTTAACGGAACTGTTGCTGTTGCCACTGCTGGCACAGATGAACTTCTTACTTCAATGAAGTTGACAGCCGCTGACTTTAATGCTGGTAACGCTGCTAACTGTGTGGGCTTGAAGCCTCGCGCATCTGAAGCTGTACCAACAACTGCTGGCGTAGCTAACCCATTGACTGTGATTGCACGTATGGCTCGTCAACTTGACTTGCAAAACGTAGAGTCACAAGGTCGTTGGTTGGTAATTGACCCAGTGTTCGTTGAACTACTAAAAGATGAAGACTCACGTTTGTTTGATTCTGACTTTGGTGGTTCTGGTCTACAGAATGGTTTGATTTTGAATAACCTGCATGGATTCCAAGTCCATGTTTCTAACAACCTGCCTTCTATTGGTACTGGCCCATCTACTACAGGTGGAACTAATGCTAATAACTTTGGCATGATTGTTGCTGGTCATTCTTCAGCCGTTGCTACTGCTGACCAAATCAATAAGACGGAAACATATCGTGACCCTGACAGCTTCGCTGACATTGTCCGTGGTATGCATCTGTATGGCCGCAAGATTCTTCGTCCTGAAGGTCTTGTTAACGCCAAATACTGCTTGCTGTAGAGGAGATTGAATTATGGCATTAGGTGATAATACACTCCAAGCGGCACGTGGCAACTCGCAGCGTGGTCGCAACTTTTACATGGTTCAAACCACATTTGACTTTGCAACAGCACTGTCTGACAAAGGTAGCGCACTTGCCGCTGGCGATGTCATTCCAGTAATTGCTGTTAAAAAGGGCATGATGGTTATGAATGCAGGTATTGAAGTCGATACTGCCTCTGACGGTTCTACTCTTACAGTAGACTTGGGCATGATTGCCGCTGAAGACTTTGTCGATGGTTTCGACGGAACTTCTGCAGCAGGTGTTGTAGCACAGAACCCAGCAGCCTATTCTCCACGGATGGCTGTTGCTGATGACAACATTGACTTGAAACTTGTTACACTTTCAGGTGGCGCAGTTACTACTGGTAAGATGCGTATCTGGGCTGTAATCATGGATTGCAATGACGAAGGTGACTTGACTGCTCAAGAAGTAGCACGTGACGTTGCTTAAAGACTAATGTAAGGGGGCAGGGCAACTTGCCCCTTTACTTATATTTTTATTTAAGGATGTGCAATGGCATATGATTATTTAGGATTAACTAACGAAGTTATTGCGCGTATGAATGAGGTTTCGCTTACAGCTGCAAACTTTACTTCTGCTCGTGGATTTCAAATCCAATGCCAAAATGCAGTTAATGACGCTATTAATTATATTAACCAACGAGAATTTGGCTGGTCTTTTACTCATCAAACCCAAACTCAAAACTTAATTCCCGGTACTACTAGGTATACTATACCTACTGCTGCCCAATCAATAGATTATGATTCTTTTAGAATCAGTAAAAATTCTGACCTAGCTTCTGCTGGAATTACTTTAAGAATTATAGACTATAAAGAATATACTCAAAGATACATAGTACAAGAAAATGACGTTGAGTCCACTACCTTAAACGGGGCAATTACTAATACCGCTACGACTATTACAGTAGTAAGCACAGCAGGATTTTCAACAACCGGCTCCATTCAAATTGAGAATGAGACCATTACATACACGGGCGTAACCAGCACCACTTTCACTGGTTGTACACGTGGTACATCTGGTACTACTGCTGTATTGCACGCAGATACTACAAACGTTGCGCAATTTACATCTGGGGGTATTCCAAATCTTGTTTTTAGAACCCCAGACAATAACTTTGGCTTATACCCATATCCAAACAAAGCTTATGAATTGGTGTATGAATACTTTGATAGGCCAACCTTACTAGTTGCCGCAACTGATGTACCTACAATTCCTGAACAATTTAGACAGGTTATTGTAGATGGTGCAACTGCATATTCATATCAGTATCGTGGTGAAGCACAACAGTATGGGCTTAACTTTGCCCGGTTTGAAGAAGGTATTAAACAGATGCAAACCCTATTACTGAATAGGGCAGACTACATTCGTTCCACCTATATTCCATACTTGCAAAGGTATGGAAACAGTGCAGTATTTTAAGGTGGTAAAACATGGCAGATGAAACTGGCCTTAATCCGTTTGTATTTGCGTGTCAAGGTGGGCTGGTTCTTGACCAATCTACTTTTGCTATGCAGCCCGGAATGGCACTTGAACTAACTAACTTTGAGCCGGATATTCAAGGTGGCTATAGACGCATTTCTGGCTACACTAAGTGGAACTCTAATATTGTACCACAAGATGCTAGTGCATCAGAAGCTGTACTTATGTCAGCTTACTTCAAAGGCAATATCATTGCTGCACGTGGTGGCAAAGTACATAAGGGTGGCACTACAGGTAGCTGGACACAGATTGACACAGGCAGAAGTAACGCCGGTGTATATACTTTCTTTAGGTACACACTAGGTGGTACAGACTTTATTGTTTGGGCAGATGGTGCTAATCATGCATCTAAATACGATAACACTACAGTAACTGACATTAACGCTACAGGCGCACCTGCTAATCCCCAGTTTGTTACCGGATATAAAAATTCTCTTTTCTTTGCTGGTATGTCTAGCACACCACAAGAATTAGTATTTACCGCACCATACACAGATACAGATTTTAGCACAGCTAATGGTGCTGGTAGTATTAACGTAGACAGCAATATAACCGGTTTGTTTCCTTTCCGTGATTCACTATTTATCTTTTGTGAAGAACGTATATTTAAGTTAGTTGGAAATACTATTGCTGACTTTCAACTACAACCAGTAACACGAGAAATTGGTTGTCTCAACGGTAGAACCATTCAAGAATTTGGTGGAGACATAATCTTTCTTGGGCCTGATGGATTACGTACTGTTGCTGGTACTGCAAACATTGGTGACGTTGAACTTGGTACAATTAGCCGACAGATACAGGAACGTTTTGCAGGTGTATCAGACGTAGATGAATTTACCTCTGTGGTAATTCCTGACAAAACACAATACCGCATTTTCTTTAGTAACTCAAATACCGTACGTTCAAAAACTACAGGAGTTATATGCGTAAGAAAAAATGAAAGTTTTGAGTTTGCGGATATTTTAGGAATACGTCCTAGTAGCACTGATTTTGTTACGGTTAGTGGTGAAAGTATTGTACTACATGGCGAGTTTGATGGGTACGTATATCGACAAGAACAAGGCAATGACTTTGACGGTAACAATGTAACAGGTAAATACCGTTCACCTGATTTGACTATGGGTGATGCTGGAATACGTAAGTCATTTCAACGAGTTATTATTAACTACGCCCCAGAAGCTGCCGTTAACGCAGATTTGTTTGTTAGATACGATTATGAAGCACCTAACGTAGCCCGAGCAGCGGCCTATCCATTTGATACTGCTACATCTGTGGCTATTTACGGTTCATCATTATATGGTACAGCTACTTATGGTGGACAGTCAAACCCCTTAGTAAGACAACCAATTGAAGGTAGTGGCTTTGCTGTAGCCCTACGGGTAAACGATAGAGGTACTTCAGCCCCCTACTCATTAAAAGGATTTCAGCTAGAGTTTCAAGCTGACGCAAGGAGATAATAAATGGCAGGTTATACTAGACAATCGAGTTTTGCTGATGGCGATATTATCACCGCAGCAGACAGTAACGATGAGTTTAACCAACTACTAAGTAGTTTCAATAACACAACAGGTCACAAACACGATGGCACAGCCGCTGAAGGCCCAGTCATTGGTTTGATTGGAGACCCTGGAGTTGCCACGCCTAAAAACAAAGTTGTTGTTGATGATACTAATAACCAAGTAGAATTTAATATTGACGTAAGCGGTACTAGTACAGAACAGTTTGTAGTCAAAGATGGAGTTATTGAGCCTACCACTAACAACGATATTGATTTAGGCTCTAGTTCTAAAAAGTTTAAAGACTTAAACATAGCTGGTGCTGCTAACATTGCTGGCACTATGACCCTATCAGGCAACGTAATTGTATCTGGTACTCTTGGTGCAGACCTAATCCCTGACGGTGATAACACTCGTGACATTGGTAGTTCCTCTGCAGAATGGAAAGACCTATACATAGACGGTGTTGCATATTTAGACGCTATCAACTTTAACGGTACAGCTATCTCAGCTACTGCAGCAGAGTTGAATATCATGGATGGTGTAACAGCCACCACTGCAGAACTTAACATACTAGATGGCGTTACATCAACAGCAGCAGAACTAAATATCTTAGATGGTGTAACCTCTACTACTGCTGAGTTAAATATCCTTGACGGCGTTACAGCTACAACAGCAGAACTTAATCTGACAGATGGCGGCTCTACTGTAGGTACAACAGCCGTAGCGGGTGGTGATGGTATCTTGACTAATGATAATGGCACAATGCGCCAGACATCAGTAGATACGTTTGATACTTATCTAGCACAAAGTACTAAAACATTAACAAATAAAACCTTGACAAGTGCTGTCCTAAACGGTACAATAAGTGGAACATCAATTAAAGATGAAGATAATATGGCATCTGACAGTGCCACTCATCTTGCTACCCAACAATCAATTAAAGCTTATGTAGATGCTGAAGTAGCTGCTATACCTGTAGGTGACATTACTTCTGTAGTTGCTGGTACAGGCATGACAGGTGGTGGTACATCAGGTGATGTTACACTTAACGTCATTGGTGGTGCAGGTATTACTGCTAATGCTAATGATATTGCTGTAGATTCCACAGTGATTACTGGTCAGACTGCAGAATCCACTGTAGATGCTTCTAATGACTTAGTATTGTTGTACGACAACTCCGCTACTGCTTTACGTAAAGTTTCTGTATCCGCTATTACTGCTGCAGGTAGTGGTATTAATGCCGTTGTAGATGACACAAGCCCACAACTAGGTGGTGATTTAGATGTCAACGGCAATGACATTGTATCTACATCAAATGCTAATATTGACATTTTGCCTAACGGTACTGGTAAAGTTAATCTTGATGGTAACGGTTCTAGTGGTGGCGTATCTATATCTGATGGCCTTGTAGACATCCGCACAGGCACAGGAACACGCTCACAAGTTAAGTTCTACTGTGAAAGCAGTAACGCCCATGCACAAACAGTTCAACCACAGCCACACTCTGCATCTGTAACTAACACACTTACATTACCTGCGGGGGGCAATCAAGAACTTGTAGGTACTACAGCTACACAAACATTAACTAATAAAACAATTGGTGTAGCCCAGTTATCCGGTACAGTTGCTATTGCTAACGGCGGTACGAATGCGAGCAGTGCATCTGCAGCACGTACAAATCTTGGTTTAGCTATTGGCAGTGATGTACAGGCATATGATGCACAACTTGCAGATGTAGCTGGACTAGCGGTCACAGACGGTGGCTTTATTGTAGGCGACGGTTCTAACTTTGTACTAGAGACTGCCGGCACTGCACGTACTTCATTAGGACTAGGAACAGCAGCGGTTTTGAACACTGGAACATCTGCTGGCAATGCGATTGTTTTAGACGGTTCTGCCAGATTGCCGGGAGTAGATGGGTCACAGTTGACTAACCTACCATCTGCAGGTGCAACTGCTGGCTTCGCAGTGGCCATGGCGATTGCCTTATAAGGAGAAGATATGGCACAGGATTTTGAAAGAAACATTGCAAGGAATGTTGGTACAAGTGAAGTAGTTTTACGTACCGCTAACTCCGATGATGCTCTTATTGGTATCAATATTGCTAATGTTACAACTACCCAAATCTTAATGGATGTATATATCACTGGCGCAGGTGGCACTGATGATTACTATATCATTAAAGATGCCCCAATTCCAGTAGGTTCAGCCTTACAGGTCTTGGATGGTGGAGCAAAGGTTGTAATGCAATCTGGCGATATACTTAACGTAAAGAGTGATACTGCATCAAGTGCAGATGTTTGGGTTTCCGTAGTTGATACCATCAGTTCATAAGGAATAAATAATGCCGTATATTGGTCAGAAAGTTCCGGGTTCCTACCAAGCTACTAAAGCTGTGCAACGCTTTAATGGTGACGGTAGCGATACCACATTTACATTAACTACAACAGTATCTTCTGTGCAAGACGTATTGGTGTCAGTTGATGGTGTCGTGCAGGATACAGCAGCCTATACCATTCCTGATGGCACTACACTCACATTCACTGCTGCTCCTTCCTCTGGCACAGGCAACATCTTTGTAAATTACCTAGCACCTCAAGCTGGTACGATTACACCACCCGCTGAGAACAAGGGTAACTTCAAGGCTGGTGGCTTATTCCGTACCAACGCACAATCCCTTACAGCAAATACAACCATCCTAGCTACAGAGAACGCCAACGTAACTGGTCCGTTTACTGTGGCTTCTGGTGTTACATTAACCGTTGAAAGCGGTGGGACATTGGTGACGCTATGAGTACATTAAAAGCAGATACCATACAAAGCACAGGCGGTGGCGCGGCTACGCTGACGAGGCAACATGCGGCAAAGGCTTGGAGCAACTTTGACCAGCGGTCAAGTCTTTCTGTGCTTGATTCATTTAACCTTAGTAGCCAGACAGACGTAGAGGCTGGTAATATTTCACTTACCTTGTCAAATAATATGAGTAATGCAAACTATGTTGTCACAGGTCTTGGCCACTATATAGACAGCACTTCAAACGCTCTTTGTCCAGCTATAGCACTGCGTAGGGGCGCAACAAAAACAACTAGCGGTTATCAAACACAAACTGCTGATGTTGTTTGGTCAGGCACTGCTGGGGCTGATGTAGACGAAGTTATGACAAGTGCAATGGGAGACCTCGCATGAGTGAGATACTAGTAAACAAACTCACTGGCACAAGCACCGCTGGGTCTATCCTTGTAACAGGTGAAGGTAATAGCACGACCACTAGCTTGCAGCAGGGTTTGATTAAAGTCTGGGCAGATTATTCTGGTGGCGGTACACCTGTTGCGGATGACAGTTTTAATTGCAGTTCAATTACAGATGTGTCTACTGGTAGAAAACAACAGGCTTTCACGAATAATATGAGTAGCGGAAATTTCTTTGTCATAGATGGTATGATTGCTGATGGAAATTCAGGCAGTAGTAGAGGCGGTGCAAGCCATCATTTTTATACACAGGCATCAAGCAATATAAACTATGCCGCAATGTACGGTAGCACTTCTGCATCTAATGGCAATTTTACAGATAGTCACTTGATTGATGGATGTGGTGTAGCGGGAGACTTAGCATAATGGCACTAGGAAAAATCAAAGCAGATACCCTAGAACACAGCACCGCAGGTTCTCTGGATACATCTTATGTGGTGAATGGTAGTGCGAAGGCGTGGACAAACATCAACGGCTCATCTGGCACACCTGTTGCTCAAGACAGCCTTAACAACGGCAGCATCACAGACAATGCCGCCGGGGACTACACGCTGTCGTTTACCTCTACTTTCGGAAATGCAAATTATACTCATGTAGGTATGGGTGGAAACACCGACACAGCTATGAGAACACCGTGTCAGCAAAAATCCTCAAATGCCCCAGCAAGCGGCTCGTCTCGTTATGAATTGATTGTAGCAAACGGGTCTAGTCCTCTTGATGTTGCGTTTTTTGGAGTTGCAAACTTGGGAGACCTAGCATAATGCAGACACCACAGTTTCAAGGCACACACCTATTTGACAGACTATGCTGGGCAAAGGAAAACCTAGATGCTGTACAGTCTGACTATCGTGTAGTGTACGAGGACAGCATTGACGAGTGCGCTAAGATACTTGTGCCTGACCCTAACTGGATGGCTTGTGCGTTACAGGGCGGCATCCTGCCACCTGTACAGGTATATTGGGAACTAGCTAAAGATGAAGCAAAGCCTGACTTTGTAAAGCATACCAGAGGACACTTGCTACATAACACAAAGCCTGTAGAGGCTATGACAGAAGAGCAAGCAATAGAATACCTAATTATGAAAGATTGCCCACAGCATGTGTGGCGCAATTGGGATGAAGGCAACAAACCTAAAATGGTTATCTGCCGCAAAGAACAGCTTCCGGGTACACGAGAGTGGCGCAACGCTTGGAAGATTACTGAAGAACTTAGCGTCACTGATTTAGCAGCCTAAGAGGAGAAACCTAATGGCACAAACATACATCGTAGACAAGGACGGGAATCAGATTGATGCTTCAACTGCAACTGTCCCTGCTGACCGTCACTTCCGTGGTGCATGGTCATTGAATGGCTCAGTCATCTCAGAAGACATGACAGCAGCCAAAGCAATCTTCAAGGACAAAATCCGTGAGGTTCGCGCACCACTGCTTGATGCAGAGGACGTAGTGTACATGAAAGCACTAGAAGCTGATGACGCAGATGCAAAAGCAGCATCAGTAACTAAGAAAGCCGCACTGCGTGATGCACCAGCCGCTTCTGCAATTGGTAGTGCTTCAGACATTGCAGCATTGAAAGCAGCTTGGGACACAAGCGTACTTGGCGATAGCCCTTACGCATAAGGATAAGTAGATGGCACTGACACAAGTAATAGGCGATGGTTTGGCAACAAGTGGATTGCCAGAAGGTACTGTGGTTCAAGTTAAATATCGCAACGTGATAAACAATAATTTTTCTTCAACCAGTGCTAGTTTTACAGATATTGACAATTGGTATGTAGACATTACGCCTAAATCATCAAGCAATATCATTGTAGTTCAAACCACAATTACTATGAACCTTAATGACCAAGATGGCTATGCACAACTTAGAATTGTAGATTCTAATAATAGCGATACGAAATGGAATACAAACGACCGTATGGGTAGTGCAGCATATTATCAAGCCACGACTGTGTGGTTAGACTATCCCTACTTTCACATAAACACCGCCGGAACAACAAACGCAATGCGATTGCAGTTTCAAGCGCAAATACAAAGCGGTGGAACGCTAACTAATCAATGGTCAAATGCTGATGACAGGATAATTATGGCTATGGAGATTGCCCAATGAATGTAACAGACGCACTAACTGAACTAGGCATCACCGAATGGGTACTTCGTGGTGAGCCAACTACGGAGGCTCAGTTTAATCAGATGTTCCGTAAGGTTACTGGTGCTGACTCTAATGGTAGTGCTATTGAATCATCCACACCAAGCGACTTTGGTGTAACTTGGTCACAGGTGTCAGCTAAGAAAACGGAACTTGTTAATGCAGAGCCTATGCGTTTGCTCCGCGCAGAACGTGACCGATTAATTGCAGAAACGGATTGGTGGGCATCATCAGACCTAACCATGACATCTGCCCAGACAACATACCGCCAAGCCCTACGAGACATCACAGACAGTGCCACATCACTAGATGATGTCACTTGGCCTACGAAACCATAAGGAAGAACGATGCCATACATAGGTAAATCCCCATCAGTAGGAGTTCGCAATCGTTTTGTATATCAGGCGACAGCAGGACAGACTAGCTTTAGTGGCAGTGACCAAGATGCAAAGGTACTGACCTATCAGGATAGCCTGTACATGGACGTGTATCAGAATGGTGTCCTACTCAAACCCGGTACAGACTATACAGCCACGACAGGTACAACAATGGTACTGGTCACAGGGGCATCCCTCAATGACGTAGTTGAGATGATTATCTATGACACATTCTCTGTAGCCAACAGCTACACCAAAGCAGAGGCTGACACACGCTATCCATTCAAGGGCAATGACAGCATCATCCGTTTGAATGGGCAGACCATCACAGCAGACATCACGATTGACAGCGATGAGAATGGCGTATCGGCTGGCCCTATCACACAGGACAATGCCACCGTCACTGTTAACGGATATTGGAGTATCGTATGACCAGTCAGTTAAATGTAGATACCATTGTAGATAAGGCTGGCTCTGGCGGTACAAATGTCAAGGTGGCTAATACATCTACCTATGTGTCAGATGGTGGTAATGCTTCGCAAGATATAATCCCATGTCTTTTAAAAGCGAGAAGTAATACAAATAGTGCTGGTACTGATTTTTATGAAAGATTTAATATTGCATCTTTAACTGATGTGGGTACAGGACAACAAACGCATAACTTTACTAATCCATTTACTGCAAGTGTTTTCACACCAGTTGCGTCAATGCGTAGTGTAGGCACTACCTCTTCTTTCTGTGATTGGGCTGGAGCTACTGGGGTAACTACTTATAGCTATAATGGTAGCGCATATGTAGATAACTTTATGCAAGTACTAGTAGCAGGAGACCTCGCATAATGGCTAGTTTACTTAAAGTAGATGCACTAACAGGTGTAACCACCGCTGGCTCTATTAGCGTTACTGGCGAAGGCAACTCAACCACAACTAATCTTCAGCAGGGGTTGTGTAAGGTATGGTCACGTTTTAATGGTTCTAGTTTTGCTGGTGTTGACAGCTTCAATCAAGCAAGTGTCGCAGATGATGGAACAGGTCAGTATACGGTAAATATGACCAACCCATACTCCGCAAATGAAGGGTCTCACACAACTTGTTCGGGTGCTTATCACGCCAATAACAGGGGTGGTGGTTCAGCTTCTACTGTATTAATTGGAACTTACAACTCCTCACACTCCGCTGCGGATGAAAGCAGAGTTTTTGTTCTTTCACACGGAGACCTAGCATAATGGCAAGCGAACTTAGAGTAAACACCCTGAAGGATGCCGCTGGGAACAACAGCGTGGGTATGGAGTATGTTGCAGAGGGTACAGCAAAGGCGCACGTTAGATTTAATGGCAGTGGAACAGTTGCAATTTCTGGATACTCACTAAACGTGTCATCAGTTACGGATTTGGGTACAGGAAATTATGAACCAATTTTGACAAACGCACTAGCGGCAAATCAAGGTATGCATATGAGAAGTAGCAACAGTTACCAATGCTGGGATAGCAATTCTGGTGCTGCGAATAAAATGCCAATAAATACGTCAAATGCATCTGGAACTTTAGGTGACACTGGACGATGTTACTGTTCAGTACATGGAGACCTCGCATGAGTAAAGCAGCAGAATTAGCCGCGCTGATTGGTTCAGGTCAGGCGCAGGGTAATAAGAATTTTATAATCAATGGCGATATGCAAGTGTCACAGAGAGCCACAGGTGCTACGGCTGTTGGTTCAGGATATTACACAATCGACCGATTTAAGACACATAAAAGTAACGATGGGGCTTTTACCATTGAGCAGTCAACAGATAATCCTTTTGGAACAGGCAACTCGCTGAAAATGGCAGTAACTACAGCAGATACAAGTGTTGCTGCGGGACAGTATCTTTTCTTGTCTCAAAGTATAGAGGCACAAAATTTACAGTCTTTATTATACGGAACATCTTCTGCTAAAACTGTTACATTGTCGTTTTGGGTAAAGTCTAATAAAACTGGGACATATGTAATAACTCTATATAAGAGTGATAATACAATCTCTGTAATTCCTGTTGAGTACACAATTGACAGTGCTAACACTTGGGAAAAGAAAACAATTACAGTAACCCCTACTGCTGGGGGAACATCACTGATTACTGCATCAGGAGGGGCAATAGACAACAACAACGCGGAAGGTATGATGGTTATATTTGGGCTTGCTTGGGGTTCAACTTACGCTGGTGGAACAAATAATACTTGGTCTTCTAATTCAAATCATTACAGTACATCTAATCAAGTAAACTGGATGGATAGCACAAGTAATAACTTTTACTTATCCCAAGTCCAGCTTGAAATCGGAGATGTAGCCACGCCGTTTGAACATGAGAACTTTGGAACTACGTTAGAAAAATGCAGAAGGTACTTTCAGTCCGATTCTTGTCATCTAGGTTACAATCTTGGTTCTGGAAATTACGCTGTTGCAAGTTCTGGTACAGTGCAGTTTACACCTAAAATGAGAGCCACGCCAACAGTATCAGGAACTCTTAGTGCGCAAAGTGGAAATGGCGGTACACTTGCTTTAGCCACTACAAGTTCAAACAATGTACACATTTATAATAGTGCTAATAACTGGTCTGCTAGTCAGGGAATTTTTGTAAATGATTTTAAAGCAGATGCGGAGTTATAAAATGGTTATTATTAATGCAAAGTATTTTCAAGGAATAATTATTGATAAGGATGATGGTTCTGTATCTGCTGACGGAATTAATGAAGGAGTTGTAGCCACCATTGATGGCACTGAAATGATTGTACCCCTAGACCCAGCCAACCGCCACTACGCAGAAATCCTGCGCCAAGTAGCTGCTGGAACCTTAACCATAGCAGATGCTGACTGATGGACTTAGTGCATATCATAGACACCCTAATCGGTATAGTAGTCATGGGCGGTGCTTGGTTTCTTGCTGGCATAGCTAAAGAGATTAAGCGCATGGATATATTAATGAATAGAACACGTGAAGAGTATGTGACACGTACTGAAGTGCGAGAAGACATGAGCCGTGTTATGGAAGCATTACATCGTGTAGAAGACAAGTTAGACCGTGTATTAAGTAGGGATTAGTAGATGGTTGATTCACCTCCTCGCCATATCGACATTAAAGGTCAAGACCATCTGCTTGCTTACATTACACCTGCTGAAGGTGAGTTGCTAAAGGCGTATGGCGGTTCAGGTGAGCCGGGTCCAATGGGCATTCCTTCTTTTGAAGGTGACGCCATGCCCGAAGGCAATATCATGACTAGGGGCGGAAATCAATATTATTCATATCAAAATTGGGGCATGGAAGGTGCGGATGACGCTTCGAATTATATAGTTCGAGTAGGCTCTCCTCAAGATACTGCTGCAAATAGAGCCCTAGCAGCACAAACCGACCCTAATTGGAATCAAGGAACAGGAGCAATCGTATCTCAAACCCAACCTTATGTTCCTGTTAGCTACTCACAGCAATCTTTTCAGCCAACATCAAATACGGGTGGCACAGGCAGTACAAGTACAGGCAGTACAAGTACAGGAAGTACAGGCAGTACGAGTAATCCAGTAGGAGTTCCAGAAATGACAATACCAAATGTAGGCACTGGAGCAAATCCTAGAGCTGTTGATGAATATATGGGTGAGCAATCAGTTAACCCTTTGATGCCTCAACAGGGTTTGTATTTACCAGAAACTCAAACTATAGGTACTGATGAATTAGTTGCCGGTACTTCCGGACAAGTAACAGGGCAAGTTGCTCCTGCAACAACTGCGGCCAGTGCTACACAAGCTGTTGGACCCGCAGCCACAGCCGCACAACAATATGCCGCCGCAACAATGGGAAATGCTCCCCAAGTAAATACTGCACAGGGCACAGTATCTACTGATGCACAAGTTCAGGCACAGCAAGGAGCCCTAACTCAGCAAGCTCAAGGAGCTCAAGGGCAAATTGCTGGTAATATCAATCCTTTAACAGGGCGCACCGTAACAGCCCCAGAACAAGCACAAGCAGCTACAGCTAATACAGCATTTTTAACCCCGTATCAAGCGGCACAATCTGGTTTTGTAAGTACCGCGCAAGGCGCGACTATGCAAGTAACGCCGAACATGACTGTAGAAGGGCAATTAGCTAGGTTATCTACACAGTTTGCGGGTGGTCAAGTCCCTTCATGGGCGGCAGGTGCGATACGTAACGCTGATGCTACCATGGCAGCTCGCGGACTTTCTGCATCGTCTATGGCAGGTGCCGCAATTACACAAGCGGCTATGGAAGCGGCGCTTCCTATTGCTACACAAGATTCTCAGACATATTTTAAAACTGCAGCGCAGATTATGTCTAACGAACAGCAGGCTATGCTTGCTAATACACAGAATAATATGAATGTTGACTTAGCTAATACGTCAAATCGCCAACAAATGGCCTTGGCTAAAATGCAAGTTAATGCGTCTTTGGCAGGACAAGAACTCAGCAACCAACAGCAGACTAACATCCTCAACGCTGAAAGATTTGCCGAAGCAGCAAATATGACGTTTACACAAGAACAACAACGCGTATTTGCTAATTCTAAGATGGTGGAAACACTTAATCTTAGTAATCTGTCTAACACACAGGCCGCAGCTTTGGCTAACGCGGCAACTATGGCACAGATGGACATGGCGAATCTTAATACTCGCCAACAAGCGGCTGTGCAAAATGCACAAAGCTTTATGCAGATGGACATGGCTAATATGTCTAATGCACAACAGTCAGCAGTAATAAATCAACAAGCGCAACAACAAGCTATGCTATCTGACCAAGCTGCCCAAAATGCAGCACAACAATTTAATGCAACGAGTGCAAACCAAACTAACCAGTTTTTTGCTAATCTTACGCAAGATATTAATAAGTACAATGCCGCAGCAGCTAGCGCCTCTTCACAATTTAATGCTGGGCAAAGCAACGCTATGCAACAATTTACTGCAACAATGCAGAATCAAAGAGAACAATTTAATGCACAAAATGCTTTAGCTATTGAGCAAAGTAATGTACAATGGCGTCGTGAAGTTAATACTGCAAATACAGCACAACAAAATGCGGCTAACCAAGTTAATGCTGCTAATTACTTAGCAATTTCAAACACAGCACTAAATAATGTATGGCAACAGTTCCGTGATGAAGCTGATTATGCATATTCATCTGCTGAAAATGCACATGACCGTGCTTTTAATATGGCTATGGCAGTTCTAGAAGCTGATGTAAATAGAGAAAATCAAGATAAATATCTAGACCAAAGCACCGCATCATCTATTGGTAGTTTTCTGACTACAATTGGAGCATCATACATCGGTGCAAAATACGGATAATAGGAGTTACTGATGAGTTTTTGGGCAACATTTGGCGCTAATTTAGCAATGAATTTACTTGGTGGTAGTGGAAAAAGCGGCGCTAGAGCGCAAGCTACACCAGCACAACAAACACCGCAGCTAAACCTGGGTGGCTACAAACGTGCTGTTGGGCGTCGTGGTTCACAGGCCAGTCAATCTCGTGCAGCTCCAGTTACTATGGCATCAACTCCTGGTGCGGATTCTATTCTGAAGTCAACATTAGCACGAATGTTGCGACAAAACAAAGAAAAAGTTAAAGAAGCTAAAATTACAAAGGCATAAATATGATTGAAATACCCGAAAACCTCACTATGCCTTCTGGAACGGAACGCTCTCGTTTTGACGTTGCTATTCCGGGGCAATCATTGACGAAAGAACCCAAGGCTTATCCATGGGAAAGCCCTGCTATGTTCACGACTAATGATGAAGTCATGGATTATTACTTTGATAAATTTGATAATGAAGACACACTGTTTGGGCTATTTGCCATGCTGGAGTCCGGTATTCCCGTAACAACTATTGTTACATCAATGATTATGCATGGTTTCTCAGAGGGTTTGTACACACCAGACCTAGGTATTCTAGTTGGTGAAGAGCTGGGTATGCTCATTATGGCTATCGCTGAAGAAGCAGAGATTGATTACAAAGTTGGTGAAAAGACTGGTGTTAGTGATTCTATTAGGAACGCAGTGGAATTAAAAGAATCAATTAAAGCGCGAGATGCTACATTCATGCCAGAAGTCGAAGAAAAGATTGAAGAGATTAAAGCTGAACGCTCCGGTGGTCTTATGGCTCCTCCGAAGGTTGAAGAAGAAGTTGTGGAGGAAATTGTATAATGGCATTTCTTGGTGGATTGATGCGGGGCACATCAGGTGCTTTTCTACGTGGTAGCTTGGATACTGCTACTGATATTATACAGGCTAATGCTGTTCGTGACGAAGAAGGGATTCAATCACGAGTTCAGGGTTTTGGCGCTAAAAAGAAGGCATACGATGACGGTATAAATGCTTATAATGCTGAAAGTAAAAAAATTGACAACATTGCACAGGCATTATCTGTACAGGATGATGAATTTATACAAAACGCTAGCCAAGATGAACTAAATAGCATAGCGCGTAGCCTTATTAATTTATCAGGCGGCAAAGACCCTATTGATTTTTATTTAAATAATAGAGATAAACTCTCTATTAAGCCGTTGAAGTCCACTGCACAGACTGTCGTGGAAACTCCAGATATGGCACAAACTGAAGCTGCATTAGCTGCGGCGGAAGCACCTGTAAAACCTGATGCTGGCTTTGATTCTTTTATGGGTCGTTTATTTGGTGGCGCTAATGAAGAAGAAATTGAGCAAAGAGCTGCAAAAAGGCTGGGTATGTCAATTGAACAGTATCGTAAAGTTATTGCTGGTACAATGCCTACACGTGCAGACCCAACAGCAGCTTTAGCTATTGCTCCGACAGATAAATACAAAGAAGTAGTTGATGCTAAACAAAGTAGCGTTCTAAATGTAATAACTAAGCCTGATTTTCTACGTATGGAAAACATACAAATGCCAGATGGTACAACCGTTACAGGTCGTGAGTTGGCTGCAAAAGTTATGAAAGATTACGAAACGTTCTCTGTAGACGGTACCGGTGGTGCTGAAGTATCTCAGTTACAAAACTTTGCTCTAACCACAATGATGCCCCCTGACTTAAAGGGTTTCTTTCAGGAGGTACATGGGACTAGCATCTCAGCTATTTCAGCAGGTATTTCTGATGATAAGCTGTCGCAGGGTACACGTGACCAGCTATCAACAATATCAACAGAACTTACTAAGCATATGTATGACGCGGCTACCGTTCCAGGGTATGCGGCTAAAGAGGGCGTTGCAGATACTGTAAATAGCCTAGTTATTAAAGGTAGGAAACTGCTGGGTGCAGGGACAGTAACTGATACACGCTATGGTCATATATCAAAGCTAGTTGAAGAAACTGTTAAACATGCTAGAGAGCATTCTGATAAATATACTTCAGACCAGCTAGAACTAATTTTTGCTATGCCACAACAGCTAGCAATAGCTACAAAAACCAAAGACGATACTATTTTCAATGCTATTGAAAACTCCTTGACCACTGACTTCATTCCTAAAGTACCAGAAGCTGGTGCAGATAAAATGAGCGTGTTCCAAGAAAAGGTTGAATCAATAGTTGCGGAAAGTATGCGAGTAGACCCAAGTCAGAATGAAGATGAAGTCAGGTCTAGAGCTGGGTCATTTGTTGCAGCTGGTGGATTAACAACCCAAGATGGTATAGCAATGGTTCCCATGGTGGGGCCAAATGGCACAGTTACTTTACAACGTGCACCAATTGTCTCATCTGGTGGTTTTGTAGAACCCCGTCCTAAAACTAAAGCACTTAACATTACAAAAATCGGTACTAATAATGCACGTTCTATGGATATCGGTAATGCAATACAACTTACCGCAAGAAATCCAAATGGATTTAACATTGTGGGCGACATCATTATGCGTACACAAGATACTGTAGATATTGCTAATTCTGTGCTTGGAACAACAATCCCAGGGTTTGAAACTGAAACACAAGAAATTACACAGATGCGTCAAGCTACAATTCCTTTGATTTCTACAGCAAAAGACCAGTTGTTTGAAGACCCAAGGCTATCTGACCAAGACTTGAAAATTGTGCTAGATTACGTTGCTGTAATTAATGACTCTGGAATTGGTTCAACTCGTGCTACACAAGCATTGATTGGATTACAAGAAGCAATGGCTATGGATACAGCCATGAGAATGTATCAAAATAATCCATCACTGACAATCATGGAAGCGCGTGACGATGGCTCTATAAAAATTACAGATGATTCTGGTAAGCTACTTGAAAATAACATATCTGTAGAGATTATGAAAAATATAGCACAGTCACATGGTGTAAAGCTTCTCAATAAGAATGAGTATGAAGCATTGCCTGTAGCACAGCGTGGTCGATACGAGGAACAGATATTCCGTGTACAGCAGATGACACAGAGGGCTATGCAGCGTGTGAATTCCTTCCGTGATTTAAATGGTGACACAGAAGCTTATAGAGAAGCATATTCTAATTCTTCTAATCTTGCACGTATTCCAGGCGTAACAAATGCATCAGCACTTGCAGATGAATTAGAAGCTGCAAAGATTAGACAAGCAAACAGAAATTCATAAGGAATAATATGGCCAACACAGCATCACAATCTGTAGCAGGGATGTATGGTTCAACACCTTTACCTGCACAAGCAAGTGCACCCGTAGACCAAGATGACGAAGTAGTGCTTCCCGGCCCTATTGAAGTATATCCAGGGGTTATGTTTGACCCTAAAAAGGCAGATGAATTACCGAAGGAAAAAACATTCTTTGGTCTTTTTGATACGCCATCTTCAGAAGCTTTTTCAGAAACAACACCAGAAGCTTTAGCGCAGTCGGAACAACTGTTTGAAGCAGCTCGCATGGACAGGCTCACACCAAAAGCACAGGAATACGGTGTAAGTGTTGACCCTAGAGGTGCGGAGGTATCTAACCTAATTAGTGCCGCCGGTGCACAAAAGGAACTTTACTTAGCTGATACTGATGAACAGTATTTTAACGCTATGGAAAAAACCTTTGGTAAGGGCAACGTACGCATGATTAAGGACGATGGTCCTAATCTTAGTATGTTTGCACCACGTAATTACGTATCAATTAAGCGTGATGATGGCACATATACCGACTTTGCTCCTGCTACTGTTGGGGCTGAGGCTATGGTGGAACGCTACGCACCAGGTGTACTTGCTGAAACAGGGGCTTCTTTAGCTATCGTTCCTGCCGCTTTTGCTACTAGCGCGGCTACAGCTGCCGTAAGTGGTCCTCTTGCTGTCGTTACTGCTCCAATAATGTTTGGGTATACACTGTACGTTGGTGGAAAATCTGTAGAAGCTGGTAGGCAATACCTACAAGATGAACTTGGGTTAAACAAAGAAGAAGCCCTGCAGTTTTCTGGAACATTAGATTTAATTAAAGAACTAACTGTTCCAGAGGTATTTCAAGAAGGTGAAGCTACCGAAGCTGAAAAACAACGTGAAATTGCCGGCGCCTTAGAAACTGCTTTTGCCCTAATTCCTGGTCTAAAAGACAAAATGAAACTAGCCATAGGTAGTGTGCGTTCTAAAGGACAAATCAAACCTACAACTTATGAATCCGCAGTTAGAGCACAAGAAACAGTAGCAGAAACAGCCGCTGGTGGCGCCATGGATATTGGCATTCCACTAGAAAACTTGATGCTACAGCAGGTTGTGCCTAGCAGATTAATCGGTCGTGTATCAAGTTTAGCAGAACAGACATCCCTAATTATTCCCCTTAAAACACAAGAACAGATGCAGTCTGTTGTGGCGTATCTTAAAAAATACGGTGACGATGTAGGTGAAGGAGACTTTAAAAAGTTCCAACAAGACGTAGCAGGTATCGGACAAACACTAAAATCTGTACAGGATGCACCAGTGGGTGAGCGACCAGACTTAACTACCATAGGTGAAAACCTAGGTTCTTTAGAAGACTTGTTTCTACGGCTTCGTGCTGTTGAGGCTCGTGGGTTATACTCAGATGTCTTTGATAAAGTAAAGAACTCGTCATACAACTTAGATGATATACGTGCGTTTCTGCCAGAAAACACTACAACTATTATCCCCGTAACACCAGCGGATGCAACTAGACTTGATAAAACAACGATAGCTGCAGATTTGCCGCCAGAAGTACGTGGTGAACGGCTTATGAGTAATCTCATGGATAGCCTTATTACTATGGGTAAAGTACAAAAAGACGGCACTCGTCAGATTAATCCATCACAAATTAGGGCAGCTGTAAAACAATTTGCGGAAGATAACCCAGGGTTTAACTTTGATGCTAAATCTGTAGACAGCCCAGCTAAAATACTACAGTTATATGCATCTCGTTACGGTGAGCTGGCACGTGACACATTTGGCACTGCAGGCACAGCAACTAATCCAAAGCTATTTGGGCAGGCTATGGAAATGCGTAATGCACTTCTTGACTTAATTGGTAAACCTGTAAAACCAATTGATGGAGTAGCAGACAACCTAGCAAAAGCAAATGATTTCTATAAAGAAACTTTTGAGTTAACAGGCACTGGGCTTCAGACACAAGCTCGTATAGGCCGTAGAAGTACAGAAACACCTGAACCTGCTACATTAGCAGAACAGCTAACAACAGTTCCAGGTGGGGGTGGTCGTGCTTTACCAGCAACCGTAACTATGGAAAACATTAATGCACAGGAAGCATACGTACGCCAAAATATAGATAGGATTGACCCATCTAAAACTGGGCCGGAAGTTATAGGTGCTGCCACTGACCTAAAGAATTCTTTTGCTAGCGTATTGAGTAGCAAGCTATCACGTATGATGCCTACTGATTTGTCGGATGTTACTGGTGCAACTGATGTAACTAACTTTCTAGATTCATTTGAACCACGTCAATTACGTGCGTTGGGTATTGATGAAGCACAAGAAGCGCAGATACGGAATGATGCTACCTTAATTGCTAACCTGCAACGTGGTGGAAGCATAGACCAAGTATTGGGTGCACCCCAATCCGGCACAATGGCTGAAGTGTTTGAAACAGCACTTAGCGGAGACTCTGCACAAATTCGTGCATCCTTAAATGAACTGCTGGCAGTGGGGCGTAGACAAGCAACCCCAGAAGGTAAAGAAGGGGTGGCCTCAAATTTACGTGAGGGGTTACTTAATTTTATTATTTCGCCACAAAGCGGTGTACTAAAAGAAGTACAAAGTAATAGTGCTTTTGCAGAGGTAGGTCAGCAGACAATAGATGTAGCTGCATTGCAAAATGTTATGACAAAGCTTAAATCTGCTGGTGTATTTAGGGATATCCTAAATGAAACAGATGAAAAAGTTCTAGATGCCATCACTGAGTATGCTGGAGTAATTAATAGACAGGGCGCTGATGCAGGTTCTGCACTTGCAGGTGCACAAATTATTGGTGAAATGTTCACAGTAGACCCTGGAAAGTTTGTTTCTGGTCTTGCACGTTTGGGTACGCAGGCACGAGTTGCAAGATTACTTGCTAATGATGAGTTCGTTAAAGCAGTAACAGGGACTGGTAAAGCACAGACAACTGCAGATAAACTAAAGCAAATGTTCTTTGGGTCTGGTGCGTACGGTACTCTAATTGCTAAGGTAGCTATGGAAGGTATGGGCGTACGTGAATCTGATGCAGACCAAACAGAAAGGATGCTACAGAGTAGTTCCGCAGCATCCCAGTCAGTTCAAGGTATGTATGGGACTACTAATCCCTAACTAATATCAACAACATCCATATTATCAGTGCGCTGTGCCATTTTACTAGCGGCATAGCGCATTTTTTGTGCCGCCTCTTTGATAAAGTCGCGGCTATCTTTGCTTATCTTATAGTCATTGCTAGCTAGCACAGGTACAGCATGCTGTTCAATCATGTCATCAGACAGCTCATCCCATGTATATTCACTAAATGAAGTCTCAGCTTCTTCGCCTGATATGGTTACACCGATGCCCTGCTTGGTTATGCTCAGGTGTACATCTAGCTCACTGTGTATTGATAGCGTCTTCATTGATGCCATTTTCGTTTTCCTTAAATGCTTTAATTACGTCAGATGAAAATAGCTTTTGTATATTCAGAAGATACATCTGAGAGGCGTAGTTGTCGCCGCCCTTCACTGTTTTCTTGTAATCAAGGTTAGCGATAATTCTTTTTAGTGAGTCGGTGCTAAACACAAGTGTAGCAAACGTATCATCACCGATACACAAATTGTGGAACCAGTAGTCAGCTTCTGTGGCAGCAATTCCACTTGGCTTACCGTACGACTGATACTCAATAGCAATGTTACCGGTACGTGCCCACATATCCCTTTCTGACTTCACCTCAATCTTTTTATTCTGAAGCATGTCAGCGATACGCTGTTCACGAACTTTGCCGTATTGCAAATCCAAGTCAAATTTCTTACGGTCTTTCTTTACTGGTTCTAGATTTTCCATTTATTCCGAAGCCTTTTCTGGTTCTGTTTCTTTTACAGATTGAATAAGCTGTGAAGAAAATGCTCCATGCGCTATTTTAATCTGTTCCAATTCAAACCTAGCTTTCAGAATTTTATCATTCAGACTACGTATTTGATTGACCATATATTGCTGTGAGTCTTCCAACTCAAAGTAATTGTATTTAACACCGTTAATGGTGACTATATCTTCGTTATCTGACACAGGGTACTCCTAGAATAATTCTAATTGGTCGCTTATTAAGTCATCTAGTAAGGGTGGCTTGTAGTTCGGCCCCTTCATGACTTTGCCTTCGTCATTCTTGATAGCCTTACCGTCAACCATCTTGCTCATATTAGATGCATGTACCCTATCAAAAGCCCTAGATATTGGCAAGCCAAAAGTTACAGCAAAGCCAGAAGCCACGTACATAACGTCGCTCAGTTCTTTTAATAGCTTCACACGTATTTCATGTGAAACCTCTGTGGTATCCCCCAGCTCCTTAACCGCAGTCACCACTTCATCACGTAGCTCCTTTACTTCTTCATCAATAAAGGACATACGTAACATCAGTTCTTTGCTAGACATTGGTATATCAATGGGCTGTTCCATGGCTTGTTGAAAGCGGCGGACTTGGTTTTCTCTTGCATTCATCGTGCTTGAACCCTTTTTAAGTTTTGGAAATAGCTGAGGTTATACCCACGTTGCCATTCCTTTCCCCTAAATGAATCCATTGAATATGGATTGGCAGCACTGTGGTAGTATTTACCACACTTTTCTACTACACTAAAAGACTTACGCCCCTCATGATAAAACCTGTCCACTGCTTTGTTATTAGCCATTGTATCCTCACCCTGCTGAAATATCTACAATTTCACACACACCTGCGGTACACGCTAACTCACGTCCACCTGATGTAGTATCTTCTTTTTCAAAGTCCTGTAGCTTAGACCAGTCTACCTTTTTTGGCATCTTAGTCAAGAACTCTTTGTATTGTACTTCATCAATATCTTGGTATGGGGCTTGCTGATACGTGTGCTCACTAAATGGCAGGAAGCTAATACCACTAACCTCATCAAAGTGTTCGTAGACCCACGCACCTACATCCATCCATTCCGATTCCTTCACAGAAATTGTTACAGATGGTTTGTGTTCGCACCAGTGACGTTGATACGTTAGCCACAGCTTGAGCTGTTCAATGGCAGTCATGGCAGTACGTGTTACTGCACCTTGTGGTGACTTCATTGGAAAGCTAAACACTGTAGTGCTGTCGGGCTTCATTACATCAGGCTCTGCTGGAATACCCTCAGAGACTAAGAACTGTGTGAGCGGGTCTTTGTTGTCACCGCGTACAGTGCGAATGTAATAAGGATTATGCCGTGCATGGATACCGCTGGCAGCATCTGTGAGCTGTGATACAGTTCCGCTAGGCTTTACGCATGTTACCGCAGTAGACTGGGGAATCTGAAGCTTAGTAGAAAGCTCCTTGTTAGTCTGCACAGAAATATCACGTAGCATTTCAAGCAGGGTTTCTAGCTTATTACCAGCCGTAGCAGTTACCGTGCTATCCATGATACCAGTCAGTGACACTCCAAGCAGTCTTTCTTCCTCAGTATTCTTCTTCCATACATGACGAAGATACTTAAAGTTAGTCAGTGTAGATTGGAATGTACCAAGGATGGTAGCAAGGCGCACCTTGTTCTTCAGCACTTCAATCGTATCGTTCTCACGTACAACTACCTCTGACAGATTACAGAACTGGTATGGGCGTAAGATTATCTCACTGCAAGGATTACATCCGAAGTCGTGCTCTACATCACGTCTGCCGTTCTTAGCCGCCTGCTTTTTAGCCGACTGTCTGTTAAAAATGCCACGCTCACCCGACTTACTGTCGTACAATGATAACCATTCACGCATGAATGTACCCATCTCAGGCTTAGTCTTGTACGCCACAGAGTTATTAGCTAACGCACGTTGTCCTTCATTCTCCCACCACTGACCTGACTTGGCATGTGCCATCTGGTCATCATTAAGATTAGACAATGAAATCAACGCACTGCGGCGTACACCGCCTACGACTACAACTTCACCAATCTTACACATGATGTCATGACACTCAATTGGGTATAGCCGGCGCCCTGCGGCACCCTTAAACTTCTGTACAACGAACTCAAACAACTCAACCAATGGCTGTGGGCCTGATGCCCTGCCACCAAATGTCTTGAGTCTAGCACCAGCAGGACGCACATCAGACACGTCCCACTTAGGAACTTGGCCTGTGTACAGCATAGCAATCAGTTCTTTGAGGGACTTTGCCCATCCAGGCCGACTGTCGCCAACTTTAATTACAGTGTCTGTGTTGTGAAATTCTTCCGCTACGATGGGTAGCTTTTCAATACAGTGGCGTTCAACAGAGAAGCCTACTCCTGTACCACACATAAGAATATACATGGTCTCATCAAACGCACGTGGGCTATCTACAGGCACGTAAGAACAGTTGTAACCACCTACGTGGCAGCGGTCTAGTGCTGGACCGGCAGTCATTAAGGCTCTCATACTGGGCATAATTGACTGATTCAACACTGCTTCTTCCAGTTCTTTCTTCAGTGCAGGTTGAAGCTTATAGCCGTGTTTATGATGCAGATGGTCAGCCATATAATCAAAATATCTGGATACAGTCTCACTCCAAGTCTCCCGACGCTGTTCGTCTTCCTTCCACCTCGCATAACGAGATAGGGCAATAAAATTCTGATAATCTGTAGGTAATTGGTTATTCATGTGTCATCCTCACGCTAATTTTAGCAGGTTTGATACCTTCAACATCAAACAATAAATCTTCTATATAGTCTTTTACAGTATCAGAAATTTCATCAACGTCAGCGTTAAATTCATCTAAATCAATAGAAGCAGATATTGTAATGTTAGCTCTTATCTTCCTGCTCATTTTCTAGTTCCAAAATTAAACGGTCTAAATAAAACCGCGCTTTCCGCAAGTCCTCTACAGACTTGCCTTTGTAGCGTTCACGCCACGTGTATTTGAGAGTATTACCTTTGCAATACCCTCTAAATTCTTCCGTAGTCAAAGCAGCTTTGATGGCCTCAATACACTCAATCCCATTCTTTTTATAGTGAGGTGGGTGATTAACCATGTCTACTTCTTTAAGTCTACGCTTCATATAAGCCTCGTGCTTTTCCATATTAATCACAGGAGTCCATTCGGGACATGTACGCAACGTACTTATCATCTTCTTGGGCGGTTTTGATAACTCTTGTATCATAGCCTAGTGATGGGTACATGCTGTAATATCTATCTATATCTTCTTGTAGTTCTGCGGAACTGTCGGCTTCTAGCCTACGTCTAACATCTTTTGGCATTTTCTACTACCTTTATTGATTCAGCGATTTGTTGTGCAATTTGCGGTACTATGGCGTTGCCTAGTCCTTTAAGTCTGTCCACCCTTTTGGGTATCCCATTAGCCACTCTACCCACATCGGGTTCAGTTGTCCACCAGTTTTGCTCTGGTTGTCGGTGTGTTGAACTGCTACATCCAGTGTGTCCCACGACACCTTGCCGTTGCGTATCCTGCCACCCTGATAGCCGCCCTTGTGGTCTCTGGTTGTTGGTGTCGGCCACATCCGTACTTGGTCCGCTAGATTCGCCCCGAATTTCAGGTCTGGATTCGTCTTGCTTATCCTGCGACCCTTTTCGTCCAGTTGGCGTGGGCCGCCCGTCCCATCCGTTGTCCTTGGAGTTGCCCACATCTTCACGTACTCTGGATTCACCTGTTCCCGCAGATTGCTGGGACGCTTCCTGCCCTTCCTGTGACCCTCTTTCATTTTCTCCATGCTCTCCTTGGAGCGTAGCGGTAGATGGTCCATTGTGTTCGGTGTAGCCCACAATCCAGACTCTATCTCGCTTATGGGGTGCGCCGATGCCGCTAGCTGGAACAACAAACGTCCTTGTGGCGTAGCCTTCGGTTTCCAAGTCAAGGAGCACAGCGTCGAGTCCCAAGCTGATGTGACCATAAACGTTTTCGAAAACAACCCAAGAGGGTCTTTTGGATGCAACAATTTTGCGGATGTGCGGCCAGATGTGACGTGGGTCTTCTTTGCCTTTGCGGTTCCCCGCTTGGGAGAAGGGCTGACAGGGGTATCCTGCTGTGAGGATGTCGCAATCGGGAACAAGGTTGTCTGGGTCATTAGCTAATTCCTTTACATCAGATTTAATAGGTACGTTATTCCAGTGTTGTTTAAGTATATTTCTACACCACGGTTCTATATCACAGAACATAACTGGGGTTGAAAGATTAGCTTGCTCAAATCCTAGAGCAAAGCCGCCGATACCACTACACAAATCTACGTGTCTCACTACACGACTCCTACATGCTGTTATAGTTTGTTTTCACTTTCCTTTTGTATAACACGCAACAAGTCCAAACGGTCTTGATGCACAGCTATTTTATCCAGCTCACCTTGGATAGCCTCAAGTATATCTGAGTGCTCCCCGATGCCAACTGGATTCTCTAGGTATACCATAATATTTGTCTTATGCAAAGCAATGCTGCCTTGTGCGTGTGACGATAGCGCTTTAATTATATTTGCCATTTAATGCTCCGTTATGCTTACATCTTTGCCATCAGTGAGGCTTTCTTCACCAAGTTCTAGAACCGCTTCTGTATCTATTGTGGCTTGAAATGCCATACCTCTGGTTAACAAAGTGTAAAATATTAAATCTTCTTCATCCATATCTGTTAATGGGTGATGATATATTTCAATTCCAAATCCATCGTTTCCATCTTCATGGCGTACGACAACGGCAGAATCACCTGGATTCAAGTCTACTGGGTTTTTTTCTGACATGTGGCTACCTTTATAAAATGCTCTGCATCTACAACAGCAAGAGGCTTTTTGTGGTTCATTTTTACAATCAACAAAGGTTCTCCACCGGAGTCATGGCTAATTGCCTGTTCGTAATAATTATAAAGCGTAGTCATACGCTCTGTATTTTTACACTCTATGTCATAAGGAAACTGTACGTAAGCGGCAGTTGACATCTGTACATCAACACCATTGACACCCATTGGGGTAGACCGGACATCCAGAGAAGTTACTTTCTTTAGAATACCCAGTAACTGCTCCGCCACCCAGTTCTGCAACTTACGACCCTTTGCTTTCGCTGACCTCACCGACATCCGTTTTTTCGGCACGGACTTCGTTGATGTGCTTCGCTGAGAAGGCACAGACTTGGCCTTCACAGTAGAGCGTGGGGAAGGGGATGCCTTCTTTGAGCTCCGTGATGAAGTCGTAGGCTTCCGCTTCAGTCGTTTTAAAGATTTTTGCTGACGCAGTACCATCAGGTGTCCTGTACTGTATTGTCATGATTACGCCAGTAGTCTGTGATGTGTGTGTACCAGACGAACTTGGGGTTTTTGGATTTACTTGGTAATTGCTTTCTGAATTCCAAGTTTTCCCAGCAATGTTCTTTGTAGTCGCACCATGTGCACTCAAACCCCAATACCCGATTTCCGGTTTCTTTCTTGTAGAAAGACTCTGGAGCATCAGAAAACTGTCGTTTAAACGGCTCAGTGGAGTTTGTTGCAGAAATAGATTTCTGTATTTTCTCATTTACTTCTTCCTTCTCCGTATCATTATCGGTGGCCTCAGTAAAAGCAATTTCTCCAGTAGATTTATTTAAAGCAATCCATCCTTTGAAAGGCTTTCCAGCGCCCATACCATAGCCAATACCTTGTGCTACGTAACCAAATGAATCTTTATCTTTAATTCTGTTAAAACCATCAGGTGTGTTGAACTTTTGCTCAAACGCAAATGGTGATGCAGTTTTAATATCCCAGATGCCGTCATCTAGTTCGACGTCATACTCACCATTGATGACTGTGTCACCTACTTGGTGAGATACTTTTGTATGTTTAGATTTGATGTCAATGCCAGCCGCTTCCATCAATGTGAACATGGCAGCTTCCATTAAGTCGCCCATAATCATACGCATCTTAAAATCATATGATGGGGATTCTGGTTGTATGCCCTTGGCTTGCATCTGTAATTGGCAGCTTGGCTTACCAATGTTACTCATACGCAATGTAAATGCTTTATCTTTTGGAGTGAACTGCTTTTCCATAGCGTCACGCGCGTATTGTGCAAACCTATCAAGGGTGTGAGGAGACATTTCTGCCTCCCCACGAGCCGCCTTTGAAAGGAATGAAAGAAGGCGACTTTGATTTACATTCATGATGCCATTGACTCCGGTAAGTCATCGTTAAGTACATCATCCATTGTAACAGTGGTTGATTCTACGTCAACTATGTTTCCAGCGGAGCGTAATGCAGAATCGTAATCCTTCATCACATCTTTGTTTTCGGACTCAATATATGAATTAAAATCCATCAACAATTGCTGGTCATCCTCAGTAAAGTCGAGTGGGCCATTCCCCACTTTAAATGTACCGACATAGTAAATGACAGAACCATTCTTTTCCTTCTTCAAGGAAACATCCATGTCATAATAAATGAATGGCTTGCGTTGGGCAGTCAACGCATCCAAAGGTACGGAGATAGGCATGAAGTTAGCACCGCGTGCTTTCCACAATACCGGCATACCCACAACTTCACGTTTCTCACCGCTAGCTGTCACCGCATCATTGAATGTAATCTTGCCAAAAAGCATACGGAAGCATTTAATATCTTTCTGCTTAGTGGCCTGTTCTACAGTCAAGTTCTCACGTTTAGATGATGGCACTGAACCACAGCGCATAGTTCCAATTGAGTCAGGAACCTCTGTCTGCGGGTACAGATTATTTGCCATAATCGACTTCCCTATGAACTCACCTTCAGTTTGGTCATAGTGAATATACTGATAACGTTGCTGAAACAATTGAAACTTAACTGTTTTAGCATAAATGTTTTCGCCATCCACATTAACTGTGAACGTACCCGATGGCAACGGATTACCGTTATCATCTTCAAAGTCACGGTTAATTTTCAACACAGTTAAGCTGTTGTTGTTCTTCGGAGGCATTTCTTGTCCAGTAATTTGAGCTAACTGCTCAAAAGATAGACCATTATTTATAGTAGGTAATGAAGTCATTTTTGACCCTTCCTTAGTTTGAACGAGAGTTTTATCACATTGCTTGTTGGTAGTCAAGCGTAAAAGTGTCCATGTCTAGCCAGTTTTTTCCTACCTCAACATCGACTTCAAGTGGCACCACCCACTTGACATTATATAGCTCTTCAAAAGCCTTAGTCACACCGGTCATTGCATCATACGTAATCTTGGCAACCAGTGCTTCTTCCCCAGGAAATACATCAAGAACTATAGAGTCGTGGACCGTATTGATGACAATAGACTTACAGCCATTATGTCTAAGTGCACTGTGCAACGAAAGCATTGCCAGCGGCACCAAGCAACCACCCGCCATACCTTGTACAGGGTAGTTCTTGATGGAGGGCGCTCCCGATGCAGCACCTGAAGCAAGGCGTCTAGCATCCGGAAAAGCGAATTGCTGACCAGTAAGCAGAGTAACACTATTGTGTGATATAGCCTCAGTCTGCAAATCTTGATGCCATTTAGCAAGCTTTGGGTACTTTTCTGTAAACGCTTTGTAATAAGCCATCTCACTTGGTGTGCCGGAAGACCCTCCATAGAGAGGTTTGAACGTATGCGCTTTGGCGTCTGTTCTTTCTTCCTTGGTAACTTCAGCTTCTGGCTTATCAAAAATAACTGACGCGGTATATTTGTGAACATCGACACCATCTAAAATATCCTTAATCATATTTTCATCACCGCTCATCTGTGCGGCAACACGAAATTCAAGCTGACTATAATCAGCCTGTAAAATTGTACCGTTGTCAAACCTAGATATAACAACACGGCGCACTGGGAACGTGTTACCCCGTGGCTGGTTCTGGAAGTTAGGGTCAGATGAAGACAGACGAGTGGTACGAGTAATGCATTGGTTAAACTTAGGGTGTAATATCCCGTTGGGCTTCACGTTACGGGCTATACCGCCTACAAAGCTAGAAAGATACACCTCGACTGCGTTAAGCCGTACAGCGGCTCTCAGGAAGGTTTCTGCACTTTCGTTACCTTTGTGAATGGCGGCGCGTAATAGCCGAAGCAATGTGGTTTTATCTGTGGAAAACCCACTGGCAGATACATCAAGCACACCTTGTGGATTCATTGTGAGTCCGCCGATTTTAGGTAGGGGCTCCTGTATGTATCCTTCGCCAGCACAAGTTTTACACTTTGTGGCATTCTTCCACAGCTCACCGTTAACTTTAGTTTTCCAGAACTCGCCCTTACCTAGGCATTGGCGACAATGTACAGCACGTGTTTTATGTATGCGCGTTGTCATCTTCTTCACAGTGGCAGCAAACTGTGCTGTGCTCATCTGTGGGCGATGCAATGGCTTACCCTTATCGTTTAAGCCGATGTTAAATATCTCAGCCCATTTCTTTTTGTCAGTGATACGGCGTGAATAAATAAGCTCACTCATCTGTGCCGGCGATGCAAAATTAATGGGGCGGTCGCCCATGACCTCATGGCACACGTCCTCCAGCTTTATCTGTAGCTCAGAGCGTTCAATCTGGTAGTCAGAGCGAACCTTGTGAAGTTCAGAAAAATCAATCTTGATTCCATTCTGTTCTAGCGTAGCCAGCACAGGCAGGAAGTTGTTCATAAGCTTTAAGTGCTTACGAAGTGGTGCGTTTTTGTCCTCGGAGTATAGCTTACGTTGTGCATAAAATAACTCACGTGTGGATACAACGTCAGCGATGCCGTACTCCTCGACAATATCCTTTGGCATCTTGTCAAAGCCTATGCCGCTACGGATGTATTCTTCAATCAAGTCGCCCTTCTTTAGAGATACCTTGCGTCTGGTACAGCTATCAGCCAAGCTTACGCCCCAGTTCTGGCAGCGCAGTAATAGGTATTCACCAATCATAGTGTCGTATACGTCACCGTCATACTTAAAGCCAGACTCCCACAGCCACACCAAGTCAAACTTAATGTTATGGCCGATGAGCAGGGTAGTCTTATCTAAAGCATTCTGTACATCATTGTGAACTTCACGTGTGTCAATAGTTTCGGTATCATGGTGAAACCAACGAAACACCGGCTCGTCATCCTCAATTGCATATTGTACGGATACAAGCTTATTGTCCTTGTGAAATGGTGAAGGGTCAGTGCGTTTAGTCTCAGGGTTCTTTTGAAACATTGTTTCAACATCTAATGTAGTAATCATGCTGTGTACCTACTTGTTGCTGTTTCTAGGTTGCATACTATATTACCGTGGAATCCGGTCAACTTGTTTTTAGATATTGTGAGGTAACGCCGGCTGTCATTGTTATCAGTGATGTCGGATTTACCGATACCAATAATCAAATCAGCTTCCGCAGCTTTACCGGTCTTACTATTCTCCATCATTGCGTACGTGACATTGGTTTTATTCTCAGCATCCGCTGATGCTTGACTGATGCCAATGCCAAATACATTGTGCCGTTTACAAACTTCACGGAACTTCAAGTATATCTGCCGTAGCTTCTCGTCAGTACGGGCGAATGAACCCATCACATCCAGCTTATCCAGTTGGTCAATGATGATGATGTCAGGCTTATGCCGTTCACAGTGCTTATTCAACCATTCAATACTGGCATCCACTTTATCAAACATGTTTAGGTTGGCGCCAATTTCTGTGAACTTTTCTTTTGCTTGTGAACGGTTCATGTATAACTGCTCACCATTCAATCCAGTGTACGCGGATATAGCACGCTTCATTGTACGGATAGCTGGTTCTTCATTAGTAATGACGTGAACGTTGGCGCCTTGTGCACAAAAGCCATTTGGTGCAGTGGCCAGCGATACGTAGAAAGCTGTCTTACCAATCTCTGGTCTGGCAAAGCCAATCATAAATTCACCGCCGCGTCCACCACGTACAACTTTAGATAGGGATGGGATGTTAAATTCCCAACAGTCGGCGTTCTTTTCAAACTCCAGTAGTTCATCCAAGTCAGTGGTGACTGGTTGTAGTTCATCTTCGGGTATAAAACCATTCTCAGACTTATCGACTAAGTCTTTGATTTCATGTATCTTATCAGGATTGCCCTCCATCATGGCCAAGCCCATGTCAGCAATCTGTCTACCAATCTCTTGTTGCCACATGCTTTTTAGCACATCAGCTGCCACATCATCACCGATAGGTGGGTAGGCTTTTAAGTCATCAATAATCTCAGCAATCAATTCGCGTTTAGCACGAGTAGCTGTGGGATTGTGAACCCGAAAAAGTTCACGTAATTCGTTAGCGGTTAAATCACGCTCATACTTTTCATGCCCAACAATAATTGTATCGTACAAGTCAGACAGTTCAGTGGGAAACATAGAACGCAATACGCGTGTTCTGTTTACATCGTAAAACTCTTTACCAAGTAGGAGCTTTATCAGTTGTTGCTCTGTAGTAATTTTTTAATCTCCTGCGCATCATAATATTTCAGGTCATCATCTATTCTTATTATTGTTGTTGACACAAAGTACGATAGGTATTTTTGTAAGTCAAGTGCCTTACGAGTGGCGTCAGGGTCTAAGCACACAAATACGTGTGCATATTTACGTAGCTGTGTAAGGTCAGCATCTTTCATATTTGTTCCTAGTAGCGCAACGCCAGTAGCAACAGGGGATATGGCACAGGCGGATGCAGAATCTTCAACTAGCACAGCAATATCATGTTCACCTGCTGTGAATAGTTTTTGTGATTTACCATAACGATACCACTTTGGTATTGTTTTAGGCTTTAGGCTTCTGCCAATAGCATCGTACGTAATGCCGTTTTCTTTTACAAGAAACACAACCCTATCTTGCTTTGGGTCATACAGAATCCTGGCTCTTCCGTTCTGAAAAGCATCAATACAGTTATTTCGTTTTAGGTAATTCAAAGCACGGACATTATCCGTGAAAGGTGTGAACCATTCGGGAACTATAAAAGTTTCCGCGTCATGATAGAAAGTGATAGTATCGCGGATTTTTGATGAGATTTCTGTTTTTGAGCGTTCCATTTGCTCAGAGCCTTTTGTTTTACAGCTTGCTTTGTAGCAATTCCACAACAGCTTGCCATGTATTTTTGAAATGGTGAAAGTTTTGCTTGCACAGGAAGGGCAAGAGATACGGACAGAATTTCCTTCTGTCGGTGCATTCTTTAGAATGTAACTTTTCATGACTTCGGTGTTCCCTATATAGTATATCTCTGCGGGGAGTTAGCCCTTTTACCATATAGAAAAATGTACGTCAATAGAAAAAAAAATAAAAAAAAGCCCCCCACCGAAGTGAGGGGGCAGTTGCGCGGGGATTACATATTCCAGAAGGCATCATCCTCCCATGTAATTTTGTCATAGGCTGCGTGTTCATTTGTATCAACAACCATTTGAGCAATATCACTGAGGGTCATGTCATCCTTAGTAAAGGTGTATAATACACGTTGTACTTTTTGTCCAGCACTTTCTCCATTGAAGAAGCCTTCGCGTGGGTCAAAGGACTCCATCTCGTCAAGGTTGTTCTGTATGCGGTCTACTCTTGACTGGGTGCGTCTGGCATCCTTTGATGGCGTAACGCTCCTTGCTGGAACCACAGACCTCTGACTCTGGTACGAACTGTTGCGTCCTCCCCCGAAGTACGCGCTGTTCGAACGGTGACGCGGAAACCGAGGCAAAGAGGGTGTGGCCTCCCTCTCCACTGGCAACCCAGCCCAGTCAACTTTGAGTAGTGCAGGGATGAGGTGACGTTCAAGCCACTCAAGGTCAAACCGTTCTCTGGATGTATGCTGAGAAAAGTAGCCCACTGACACGTTGGTGCATTCTGCAATCAACGAAGTATAGTTGGCGCTGTCAGTAAATGAGCCACGGTCAGATGGCGCCATCTTTTGCATCGGTGGAAAGTTGACAGATAGCTGGTCAGCCAAAGCATTGGCAAACGCATCTGAACAACAACGCGCAGCAGATTGATGCGTGATGATATCGCCGTAGTTCATGCGGTCAAATGCGATGCAATGCTGGACACCGGTAAAGTATTCTGGCTTGTGCTGTGACAAGTAGGTGGAACCGACGCCGCCAATCTCTTCACCGATATGGAACACATAAAGGCCGTTGACACCTGCTTCGATAAGCTTGCATAAAATGTAGCAACCCAGCTTGTCATCGGCGCCCAGCACACAGGCTGTAGGCTTCACAGCAGTCCTTGTAGCGTAGCGTTGGTGTGTGTCAACCCAGCCATCAAACTGCTTTTTGGAACCATACAGACGGCCATCAAGCAACGTGTAGAAAGGAAACGAATTACCAGCATCACGGGCTTCTTGCTTCATGTCAGTGTCAGTCACAGTGTCACCGGCACTGTTCTCATACCAAGTAACCTCGGATGGGACGGACGCATGAACATACAGCTCATTAGATATGTGCAGTGTGGTAAACTCTTGGTCAATTCCGCTTTGCACAGTGTCAGTGTGGCAGCTGAACATGGTCTTGGGATTCTTGCCAATCTGCACAATAAGATTACCCTTGACATCCACGTGTGGTGTGATATTTGGTTGCACTCTAGATATGAAAGCAAGCAGAACCTCGTTGACTTTTGATTCTTTACCATGCGGTGATACAATGCGTAGCAAGTCAAAGAGCAAAGAGTCAATGTCTTTGCCGCGAACTGCAACCGGCATTTCAGAAACGTCAACAACTGGGTTGACAGGTGGTAGATATGAATATGATGTAGTCATGATACTCTCCTTAGAATAGGTCATTGCCTGTAAAGTGTTGAAGTATAGTCACACCAGAAAGTAATGGTGCGTGTGGGCGTAGTACGTCACCCAGAAAATCATCAAACATAGAGTCGTCAAAATTATCTGGATTGCCACACGTTGCAATATAACGCATGAC
>Ga0208767_1000213_pt1 | contig 43012 bp, 58 predicted proteins | sample VirMetDEL_Mar_21_FD_184514 | JGI IMG/M metagenome (GOLD analysis project Ga0208767, IMG submission 184514) | Aqueous microbial communities from the Delaware River and Bay under freshwater to marine salinity gradient to study organic matter... | ecosystem: Environmental > Aquatic > Marine >...
CAGTTGATTGGGGTATACCTAATTGTTCTGATAATCTTAGATTTGTATCAACAGCTACTTGTTTTAGTTGTAAAAGTAGATCAGATAAGTATCCTGCAGATGCAGTATTTAATAATTCATTATCCATGATACCTGTAAGAGAAACACCAAGAAGTCTTTCTTCTTCTGTATTATCTTTCCATATCTTTCTAAGGTATTTTAAATCGGTTAAAGTAGATTGTATTGTACCAAGAATTGTAGCTAACTCAATCTTTCTTTCTAAATCCACTATCTTATCATCTGCTCTAACAACTACTTCTGTTAAATTACAAAACTGATATGGCCTTAATATAATCTCAGAGCATGGGTTAGTACCAAAATCATAGTCTGGATTTCTTCTACCATTCTCTAATGACTTTTCTACTGCAGATTGTCTATTGTATATACCACGTTCACCTGACTTAGAGTTATATAAAGTAAGCCACTCTCTCATAAAGATACCTATAGGTGGTTTTTCTTTATAACATACAGAGTTATTAGCCAATGCTCTTTGACCTTCATTATTCCACCACTCACCAGATTTAGCTAAAGCCATTTCCTGGTCTTGTAAATCAGATAAACTAATAAGTGCAGAACGTCTTACTCCACCTACTACTACAACTGAACCTATCTTACACATGATGTCATGGCATTCTATAGATTTTAATTTTCTTCCTGCCGCACCTTTAAATATATTTACAGTAAATCTAAATAGATCATCTAAAGGATCAGGACCACTTGATCTACCGCCAAATGTTTTAAGCCTTGCACCTGCAGGTCTTAGTTTAGATAAATCCCAGGTAGGTATCTGACCAGAATATAATAAATGAATTAATTCTTTATATCCTTTAGCCCATCCTGTTTTGCTGTCACCGACTACAATAGTTGTTTCACTATCTTCAAAAGATTCATTAACTGTGGGTAATTGTTTAGTATACTTTCTTTCTACAGAAAAACCTACACCCGTTCCACACATAAGTATATATAAACATTCATCAAAAGATCTAACACTGTCTACAGGTAGGTAAGAACAATTATATGCAGCCACATGACATCTTTCTAAAGCAACACCTGCTGTCATTAATGCTCTCATAGAAGGCATAATCTCTAGGTTAAGAACAGCATCCTGTAATTCTTTTCTTTTTTCCACAGACAAACTAAAGTTATTATTTTCTTTAGTATGTTTTTCTAAGTAATTAAAATACCTATTGACTGTTTCTTCCCAGGTTTCTCTTCTGTTTTCTTCTTCAATCCATCTAGCATATCTAGAAACGTGAATAAAGCTTTGATAATCTGTGGGTAAACTTACACTATTGCTTTTTGTTAAATCATATACTCCCATTCTTCTTTCCTTTTAATTTATTTTTGTTATCAAAATAGGCTGTGTTCCAACCTCGTAGCCATTCCTTATGGCGTACATTATTTTCTCCATAAGGGTTTTTTAATATTCCTCGTGAAAAAGCTCTAAAGCCCTCATCGAACTGAATACGAAGGGGAGGCCATTGTCCTTTTCGAGGTCTTGATCTTCTCGACTTCGATCCCTTCGATGTCGTAGAACGAGTCTCGTATGATCTGTTCGATCTCATCTCTTACATCTCCATCTATAGGTAGTGGGTATTCTTCTGGGTTAATCTCTAAACTAATCGTTAAATTTAATCTCATCTTTTAAGTCTGCATCCAAACGGACAATGCCTATTAGCTTGTCCAAATACCAACGTGCTTTTTGTAAATCTTCTAAAGCACGATCCTTATAGGTATATCTCCAAATGTATTTTAAGATTGCTCCCTTTAAATACCCTCGAAATTCTTTTTCTCCCATAGATGCTTCGATAGCTTCTATAGCTTCTACTTTACCATTGTTATAATGAGAAGGATAATTTACTGGATCATCTTTTTTAGTCATCATTACCCCATTGATTAAAATAAATTACGTTATCTTTTTTTACTGTTTTTTCTTTTTGTTCTGCAGGTTCTTTAATAAGTTTATAGAAATATGCAGCATACTCAACAATTTCTTCATTATCTCCACAGTAACTAAAACCAACCATAGCACGAGCAAGATCACTAACTGCATCAACCATACCATAAGAGTCATCATATTTTTTAGGAAAATGTATATTTGTTGAGTGATTCCAATCTCCTTCTGCACTCTTACGAGGTCTTAATAATATTACTACTTCTTCGTCATCAACTTCAAGTATTCTTTTCATCTACAACCTCATCTTCATTCGTGTAATAGAACCATCTTGGCTCTCTGGCTGAGGATGCTTCTTGAGGTTTGTATTCTAAATTAGGCCAACAGCTAAATTTATAATCACACCAATAGCATTCTTCACCTAAAACTCTTTTACCTGTAGGTACTTTACGAAACTTTTCTTCTATAGAGTCAAAACATCTTTTAAAAGGTACATCAGATTCTAGTTTTTTTATTTTATCTAAAGCCTGATCTACAGTTTCTTGTACTTCTTCTTCGGTAGACTCATCATCCAGGTAAGATATTTCTCCGCTAGACTTATTAACTGCCCACCAACCACCAACTTTTTTCTTAGCTCCTTTAGAGTAGAGATGTAGTTGTGTAAGATAGCCGAAACTATCGTGAGACTTTAATCCTTCAAAGCTTAAAAACTTATTTCTAAAAGCCCAGGGACTACAAGATTTAATATCATCTACTTTATCATCTACATATAAATCAGTTTCACCTGTTAAGTTTTCAGTGATCTCTATGTTGTCACCTTCTTTGTAATCAACTCCAGATGATTTTAGTATGGCTTTTAGTATAGCTTCTATTGCATCACCAAATGTAACAATCATTTTAAAGGTATAAGGTTTGTCTTCTGCTCTTGCTCCTGCTTTCGCTAATTGCAGTTGACATAAAGGTTTTCCTAAATTAGAAGGTCTTGGTTTAAAAGAAAAATCTTGAGGAGTAAATTGTTTTTTAAGAGCCTGTTTAAAATCTTCGGCAGCTTGGTCAATTATCTCCTCAGACATTGATACCTCTCCTCTATTAGCAGACTCAAGGTAAGCTATTACTCTAGCTAAATTATCATTCATTATTCAGGTAACGTATCAGTAACTTCAATAAAATCGTTATCAATAACTTTAGCGTCTATATCACTTGTATAACGCTTTGCTTCATAAGACCTAGCACGGATGTTATCATTATGTCCTGTAACATATGTTAAGAAAGATCTATTAACTTCCATGTCAGCATCTGTAAAAGGCACAGCCTCAGAGGTGATAGTAGGTGTCACTACATACCAAGATATAGCACCAGATTGTTCTAATTTAAAATTAAGTTTTACTTCATGTTTAAAAGGCATCTTCTTAGTTTTATAAAACTGAGACATAACATCTCCAAAGTTTTTATATGTTCCTCTATTAGATATCTGAAACATAATAGGAAGGTTATCAAAGTTTACAGGATCTTTACCTTCTCCTACAAAACCTTTTTCTACTCGAAGTAAACCAAATACTACACGATATCTTTTAGCACCTCTCCACCAATTCTTACGGTCTTCTGAAAGGTTATCCCAATCGTCTACTTTAAACTTACCACAATTTACACCACCCTCTTCATCAAGAGCTTCTTCACTAGGATGTTTAACAAATACAGATTTATTAACATAACGGCCTTTTAAATCATTACCATCTTTGTCTTGCCAGATAGCATTCTCATCATACCTTTGATAAAAAAATCTTTGTTGAAATATTCTTATATATGCGTCTTCAGCATATACAACACCATGCTCTGGGTGATATACTTTTATAGTACCATCAGGTATCTTATTACCTTCTGCATCTCTTGCTTTATTATTTACAGTTACACGAGGAAATCCTGGTGCATTTGCAGCAGACTGTTCTGCTTCGTTTACAAAACCAAACTCTCCGGCTATTTGATCGTAAGGTAAATTATCTATATCTTTTATTGTTAGTGCATTCTCTGTCATGCTATTCTCCTGTCTATATTGTTATCTGTTATATCCAAATTCGTTAGTTTGTCAACATCTATTTCCGTCATTTCAAACCAATCATCACCTATTTTTAACTCTACTTCCATAGGCACATCTAAGGTTAGATTAAATATTTTATCCATTGCAGGTCCAACACCCATCATAGCTTTATAAATAAGTTTAGGTACTATTTCTAATTCGTCTGGATGTATATCAATTACTATAGAATCATGTACTGTGTTTATAAATTTACTCTTTAAATTCATAGACTTAGTAATGTTATTATAAAGCACACAAGATAGGGGTACAAGGTCAGCAGTTGCTCCACTTTGCACAGGATAATTTTTTATCTTAGTTGCTTCGGTAACACCATTACGTAATCGTTTAACTTCTGGAAAAGCAAATTGTCTACCTGTTACTGTAGTTATTTTTTTATGTAGCATAACTTCTTCTTGAAGATCGGTATGCCATTTAGCTATACCACTATACTTTTTCATAAACGATTTGTTGTATTCCATTTCAGCAGCAGATCCTTTTACACCACCATATAGAGGCCTAAATGTTCTAGCCTTAGCATCTTGTCTTGAAGTCTTTTGACCTGCTTGTGTAAGAACCTTAGAGGTATAGGCATGTACATCAAAGCCTTCATCTATTTCTTTACGACCTGTAGCATCGTCACTCATCCATACAGCTATTCTAAATTCTAGTTGACCAAAGTCAGCTTCTAATATTTTACCGCCAGGAAAACGAGATACCACTGCTTTTCTTACTGTAGCTGTACCACCACGAGGTAAGTTTTGGAAGTTAGGATTAGATGAAGATAGTCTACCTGTGCCTGTTCTTACTTGAGATACCTGGGGATGAAGAATACCATTGATTACATTCTTGCGAATGCCTTTGCAAAACGAATTGATATAAGTATCTAGTGCATTAATACGTTGCATATTAGTTAAAAACTGATGAGCAACTTCCAGGTTGTGCTGTTTAGCAATGACTGCCAAGCCTGCTAACGTAGTTTTATCTGTTGCAAAACCATGTGACATTACTTGTTGCACATGTGTTGGTGAAAATTTAAAGCCTGCTACATCCGAGGTGGCATCATAAACATAGCCAGTACCAATGCAATGCTTACACATAGGCTGAATTTTGTATGGAGATCCATCTTTCTTTACCTTATATTGTTTTCCTGTACCTTTACATTCAGGACATTTTCTTACAGTTGTCTTACTTACAATCTTAGTCTGTTTTTTAACTTGTCTTTGAAACTCTTGTTTAGGCATCCTAGGGCGATACTTTTTTTTACCACTAGCTGTAGTACCTATATTAAAAGTCTCAGCCCAAAGCTCTTTATCTACAACACTTCTGGACCATATGATTTCAGAAAGCTGCTCAGGTGATGATAGATTATAAGGCCTATCTCCCATAACACATTTAATTATCTTTGTATTTTGAATAGCTTTGTCTTTTCTTTCCTGCTCGTAATCAGACTGTACCTTATCAAGTATATCCATATTAATACATATACCATTACGTTCTATATCAATAAGCACATCAGTCATATCATTAGTTAACTCAACAATATTTTTCATACTACAATGGTCATCATCCTGGAGCATCTTATATTGGGTAGTAAACAAATCACCACAAGAAAGTAAATCATATAAATTATATTCTTCTACAATGTCTTTAGGTATTGCTTCAAAGCCTGTACCACTTTTAAATAATTCTTCTACTAATTCTGATTTCTTTTCAGTTACTCCCCAACGCTTACAAGATTCAGATAAAGATAGAGCAATCTTTTGACCACGAGCATACAAGTATTCAACAATCATTGTGTCCCACAATTTACCATCGTATGTAAAACCACATTCTCTAAGCCAAGACAAATCAAATTTTACATTGTGTGCAATAAGTAGTGTAGTCTTATCTAAAATATCTTGTAATTCTTTATGAGACTTTTTTATATCTATGTTTGGTAATTCATTGTGATTAAACCAAATAACTTTTTTTTTATCAGGTTCGTCTACAGGCATAACGCCAACACATACCATATAGTTATCTGGTTTATAAGGGGAGGGACTTTTGTTTGTTACTGTTGTTTCTATATCTAATACTAATTTCATTCTTTTACCTTATGTGTGGAAGGTAGGCAATAAAATAGGAATAAAACCACCTACCTTCCGAGCCATCGGATAGAGGACTAAAGTTTAATCTGAGCCTGCTTTAAAGCATGTTCAAGTTTCTTAACCGTATGTAAACAAGACTCTATATATAGATTTTTCTCCTTGGCATTAAGAGGCGAAACTACCGTGAAGATTTCATCTATAATGTCTACGACTTGATCACCAGAAAAGTTACTTAAACCACTAACAACATTACTCCATACAGCAACACTGCTTAAAGGCTTAGACTTAGCTTCTATTGTAATATCAGCCTGTTCTCCGACAATGTCAACTTTCTGCTCAGGTATTTCTGGTGAAGAAGGCGGCAGGATAAAACCGTCATCATTATCTTCAAACGCAGAAAACTCTGCTAGAGCATCATCGTTGACGTTTAAGTCTTCGATACAAGGTAAGTTATTGGGGGGGACAGTACCTTCATCTAGACTTAAATCATTTTGTGGTTCTTCGATAACCACTTTTGTTTTACGCAATCTTTTTAAAGCTTCTGAAATAGATTTAACATTATCAGTTTCAACCCATTCCATAACTTGTTCTTTAGCAACTGCAATCTTTCTATAGTTGTGTGCCATTTGTCTACTAAATGGTAAATTTTCTGTAACCCAAAACTTCCATCTGACACCATTTAAACTGCAATGATCTTGTGCTTCAATAAGTAAGTCACCAATTTCAATAGCAGTTACTAATGTATTTCTAACCAGGACTTTCATAGTCATAGCTTTTTCTTCTATTTCTTTTCCATATGCATTTAACACAGGATCTACTTTTATAGGTATTGATTGATTCATAATTTCCTCCTAATCTCTGAACCGTGCAGTGTCTGAATCGACAACGCATACCCAACGATCTTGAACACCATTAATTTTATTCTTAACAACATTTACCCACCGTTGGTTAGTGTCACCCTCTTCAATATTTTCTTTACCAAAGAGGACTATTAAATCAGCTTCACCTGCTTTACCTGTTTTAGAACCAGACATCATGCCATAATGTAGCATTGTCTTACCTTCAGCATCAGCAGATAACTGATTAAATCCTAAGAATACACAATCATATCTTTTAGCAATAGATCTTGCTTGGCCATACAATTCTGTTAAACGTAAATCTTCACGAGCAAATGAGCCTGACATAGGTACTTTATCAAGTATATCAACACATACAATATCAGGTTTTTCCTGCTCTATTTTCATTTCAATCTGACCAAGCGTCATCTGGTCACCATCAAGTACAATTAGTTTGTCACCAACTTTCTTCCATACTTCTTTTAACTTTTCATTTTGACCTTTTAACTCACGAGTTACAATACCAGATGCAGCAGATAGCATTCTATGGGTATGTCGCTTTGGTAATTCTTCATTTGTAATACATAATACTTTAGCACCTTGATCTAGGAATCCTCCTGGACCTGCAACAGAGTAATGCCAAAACATGGATTTACCTACATTAGGCCTAGCACCACATATAGCTAACATTCCTCTTTCAATTCCAGGTACTCTAGCGTCTAACGAGGGGAGGTTGAATGCAAAAGAGTACCCTTCATCCATGCCACTTAGTAATGAGTCAACATCTAAATTTAGTTCTCGCTTATCACTATTGTCTGTAGATGCATGGATAACTTTTAATTCTTCTAATTGTCTTATTACAGGATAAGGATCATAATGCTCACCCTGTACAATCTTAATTGCTTCTTGAGCTACTTCTCTAGCTGACTGTTGTATAGATAGTTTACGAACCATATCTCTAGCTACATCTACACCAATGTCTTCTACTTTCGATAAAGCATTAAAGGTAGCTTGTACCTGGGCAGACTTAGCTGAAGAAAGATCTGGATGAGATGCAAGGTAATGCTTCTCTACTTCTGTTATGGTTAAATCTCTATCGTAAGAATCGTAAGCTGAATAGATAGCATCTTTAATTGCTTTTGTTCCATTCAAGAATACACTATCTGATACATCTTTTACTTCTCTAGCAAAAGTTCTATCGGTTACAATCTTCTTTAGAAGTTCTCTATATACATCTGTTGTACTCATATCCTATTATCCTATTTGTAATTCATTCATTGCTTGTTCTTTATTAAAATATTTTAAATCGTCTCTAATTAATGCGATCCTACAATTCGTGTATACACTTAAAGTCTTTTGGATGTCAAATGATTTCGCATAAGCATCTGGATCAAGTGCAACAATTAATGTCTCATATTGTTTTAAAATATCCATATAACTATCCAACAATGATGTTCCTAATAAAGCAATGCCTGTACAAAAAGGTGCAACTGTAGTTGCTGATGTAGCATCTTCTACAATTACTCCTGTTGTGCCACTGCCGATTATAAAAGGGTGTGCAGCATTATCATATCTATACCACTTAGGTTGTTGTTTAGAGTTCAATGCTCTACCCACTGCTCCTACTACTTCGTCTTCATGCACAATAGTAAATACTGCTCTATGCATTTTAACATCATAGTAAAATCTATCTTTATCTAATAAATAACCTTCTAAACAATTAAACTTCTCCAGGTAATTCATAGTTTCTTTAGAACGATTAGCTTCAATGAAGTATTCTGGTAACACAAAAGGTAGCTTCTCATCATTTATGTCAAATGTATTTGACACAATTCGTGATAAGTCTTCTACACTTAGATCCTCTTCAGTATTACCTTTAGCTTTACATGAAGCACTAAAACAATTCCACAATAAAAAACCCCTCCGTTTGGTTACCGAAAGGGTTTTAGTATGGCCACAGAAGATACAATCTATTCTTTTGTTTGTACCTTCATCTAAATCTAGTTCTTTAATTCTTTCTAATTGATTATATAATCCATTTTGCATATCTATCTGGGGCAGGTTTTATATATACCCCCTCTACCACGTTGGTAGTAGTTATATCTATGAAATTAGATCTGTCAACTAAATTTTGAAATTTTATTATTTGCAAGGCTAATGTTTCGCATTGAAGTATTTATATGTTCTAAACATTCTAATTCAACTTTGCCTTCTAATTCATCTGAGTACACAAGCTTACTTTGTATAGACTCCATATCTTGAAATACTCTTCTGAGATCATTTAATATATTTTCCATTTTATTCTCCTTCTATATCTATCTCACTGGTGTAATGTTTTTGTACACCTCTTCTTGTAGTTTTACCATGAACAAGTTGTATCGTAATGTCCTCTCCTACCAGAGACAACCCTGAACAATATATTACGAATACTAAATTAGTTATAATAGCTTTTCATATATTCGACACAACAAACCCCATAAAAAAACATGGCAACTAAGTTTTATTTTAATTGCCATGCCTACACATATAAGGATGTTCTTACATATATACGTAAACTTTTTGTAAAAACAATCTTGACATTACGATTTTTATTCTAGCAAACACTAGTAACTGCACTTGCTAAATTAGATTTATAGGCCATGATGTACATCACAAACATTATTAAAAACAATACCTTACCTATAATATTAACTATTTCCATTATCAATCTCCCTTTTCTCTTTTTTTCTGTTATACTTCTTTTTATTAGAAACTACCCTGGTATAAGTATTTTGTTTCTCTCTTATCACTCTGGGTTTACTAATTTCTTTTTTCATTTTACCAATGCCTAAGCACTCCTGCCACTATAAAAAAACAAGTTGCCCAGGCTACAAACTTTTCAATTAACTTTATGTATAATCCTACCTTAGCTTGTTTTTGCCGCAGGATCGCAGTCTTAGGTGTATCATCATCTGTTTCACCTATAGGATAATCAATAGCTCTTGCAATTATTTTTTCTAACGAAGTGTACATTAATTTAAATCCCTTGGATCTATAGGCTCATCATTTTCTAACTGTACCTTCTCTAAATCTTTTAACACTTCTTGTACTTCTGGAAACATCACTTGCATAGTAGGAAAGTTGTTCCAATCTTGTTGTTCAAACTGTTCTACAAGTTTCATAAAGTCTTTATGGTTAGTGTGTGTTCTCCATACAGTAAGTCCTAAGAATATAAATAGACTAGCTACATCCATAGGATGAACGTCTTTCCGGTTTAGGTTTATAACTGCATTAATAAATTCTAAACTTATTTCTTTTACATCTTCATCTGATAAGTCATCACTTTTTGTAAACATTATTTAACTCCCTCTGTTTTTAAAAATATATAAATTACAAGTAAGGCTGTAAACAAAAGTATAAACGAACAACTCCACCCAAATATTAAAGACACTTTAACTATGTCCATTTTAATTTCTCCTTCCTTAATAATTCCTCTTTAAACTTTTTCCACTGTGGAGTTGTCGTGTCTACACGATCTACCTTTTTTTGTACAGGGGTAAAATTAAATTCATGTTGTGGGTTAGTCATTTATACCTCCATGTTTTTTAGTATGTGTTCAATAACTCTTACAGTAAATCCATTGCCAAGCATTTTGTATCGTTGGGTATTTGATACTCCCTCAGTGTAGTTATCTGGTACAGTTTGTAACCTCTCGCATTCTAATGGTGTAAGCTTACGCCAATGTAATTCATCAACACTATCCCACTCATGCCTGTCATAAGATAGTCTGCCACCAGATCTAACTGTTTTAGATTTATCTCTGATTTTACTTATCTGTATTGTATGTTGTTTAGAAGTATTAGCAGTTATGGTATTAGATTTATCATCTTTTCTTTCTACTAAATGTCTCATATGTCTAGGCGACCAATCCTTACCTGTCTTTTTCTTATGTTCTCGTCTTATCTTATTAGCTTCTGGTGTTCTCACCTCAGTCATAGATTTAACAGCAACTTTAGGTTCTCTGTTACCACCTCCCATTGAGTTAAGTGTAGGTGATTTACCATCCTCTGAATACACTCGCTTTAATATATCATGGCCATTTATTTCTTTAGCAGTGCCAACTTGTTTCGGTGTATTGTAAGTTTCAATATATTGTTCTTTATTACTAGAAGTTAATGTAGGTGATTTACCATTCTCTGAATAAACTCTTTGTTTAGTTTCATACACTCCATCCCTGTACTCAAACTCCATAATCTGTTTATCAAAGACATCAGTTTCAATACCTAATATATCTTTAAGTTTAAACCAAATGTCATCACCAGGAATAGCGAAGCTAGTATCAGTTCTAAACCAATGCTCTACTTTAGTAACAGGCATATCAGTTTCTGTTGCTATCTGTTTATTTGTTTTTCCAGATTGTTCTTTCATAGACCTAAGTAAATATTGTAAACCTTTTATATCTACCTCATGCTTTCTAACTTTCACTTCTTCTACATTCATTCCTACTTTTTTAGGTGTGTTATAAGTTTCCAAAGGCACTAGTGTCATACCATTGTTGCCTGCACCTTTATACATAATAGCCGTACAAGTTAAAGATTTTTCATCAGGAAATTTAGTATGTTTTAAATTTCTTTCTGTATTCTTAGTTGGTTTTTCATTAGTATCTACTTCCAACACATCTCTCAATACAATACCAAGATCTTTAGGCTGTTCAATTCCTGGTATGTTGGTCCAATACAATCTGTTTCTATTCTGTGCCGAAAGTAATGCAGAGTTAATCAGAATAGGCTCGATACCAAATAACCCACCACTTGTATACTCAGGGTATATGTTAGATACTTGTTCTGATATTACAGCTTGAAACTCTTTCTTCATACGAACATTCTCAAGCAAGAAGTATTTAGGTTTAACTTCTTTTAATATTCTAACAAACTCAAAGAACAATGCAGACCTAGGATCATCGAATGCTAATTGCTTACCTGCAAAACTAAATCCTTGGCAAGGGCTACCTGCAACAATTAAATCAATCTCAGGTAAATCTTTACCTTTAATATCCTTAACATCTCCAAGTTGTATAGTATCTGGAAAATTCTTTTGTGCTATTTGTATTCCATATTTGTCTATCTCACTTGCATAATAAGTATCAACCTTGATACCTAAGTTCTTTAATGCAATTTGAGTACATGACATTCCGTCAAATAAACTAAGTACTTTCATCACTCTCTCCTATTTTAATTCTACTGTAACACCATTATTATCAGTATATAAGTATTTGGTTTTACTATTTTTAAATAAAAGTATACTGCGTAAATCTTCAGCAGATATTGAAGTTAGTATTCTTTCAGCACCTGCTCTAAGTTCATCGTCTGTTTGACAAGTATCAAAATCTAATTGATGTTTGTTGATGATGATAGTTGTTTCTACTTTTACTTCTATTGTTTCTTCTAATATTGCATTCATTAGTTACCTCCATTTGTATATAACAATATTTCTACTACACCGAATGCTATTATAAGTAAACTACCTATAAAAGGTACTAATAAAATTTTCAATGTAGTTATATTTATTTTATAGTTCTGTTCTTTAGTTAGTTTCTTCATTATTCTCCCTCCAGGATTTCAGGTTTTTTATACCACTTACGAGTTACCTCATCAAAGTATACATTCTCTAAAGGCCTACTGTTGCCACCTGTATGCGACATCTTCTTGCCTTTGCTTTTTCTATTCTTACCTTTAATTAATTCTTTAGCCATTATATTTCTCCATATGTTTAAGTATAAATTTAATATTATTAGTAACAAATTTTAAATCTTTTTCTAACACAGCTATTCGATCTTCTAACAATTCTTTTTCAAAAGATGCATCAGAAAAATTTCGTAACCTACCAAGTACATCATCCTTATAATATCCTTTATTGTAGGCATCATCACCAAAAGCTATCTCGAATACTTCCTCGATAAATTTTTGATCTGTCATAGTTCCTCTCCATTCAAACATTTGTTTTAAATTCATATTAGATTTTTTATCGTTTAGTTCTTTTATCTTTTTAAGACCTATTATGTTTAGGGGATCAGTCATTTTACCCTCCATATACGCCATTGATTATCACCAACCTTTCTACTCACATACTTGTGACCAGAATTACTTCTTTTGGCACGAGTAAATGCATGAGATAGAAAAGCTTTTACTAACTTATAGTCTTTTACTAATATAGAATCATTAACTTCAAATTCTAACTCGTGAAAACCATATTTACTTAGTTGTGGTCTACCTTGTCCTGTATCTTTAGGCATAGGTATGTCTTTTTCTACTTTTAGTTCAGTCATTTTTAATCTCCTCTAAAATTGTTTCTATACATTCTTTTGCATAGCCATAATTGTTATTATCAATATGCATTTTAGCCATTCTCAACATATGAGTTACTCTATCTCCAATACCTGCTTTGATACTAGATTTTCTAATAGTTTCTTGATATTCACTAATCATTTTTTGATATAATTCAATAGTCTTTTTATACCCTGCATTATAATAAGGCTCTACATCCAGGTAAATTCTCCAATCACTTGCGTGTTCTTTCGGAATATCTCTCCAATAAGTGCTAGAAGGTTTACCTGTAATCTTGGCTACCTCAGAAGCTTTACCAGATGGTCTTACTAATAACTTATAGCTATCTTTATTAAGATATTTTTTAAGATTTTCTAGTGTAGTATTACCTTCTTCATTGTTAGGTATCTTAGCTATAAATCTTGTAGTTCTTTTACTCATAGTTCTTCTCCTTTTTGGTATCATGGTTTAATAAATATAATGCTGTGTGATACCAATTCAACAGCTTATATGTTCTCTTATATTCTCTGCAATACTGCAGGAATTTTGGATTATGGGTTACACTCATTATCTATTCTCCTCTCTTTACCAAATACAAATTTGCTTATCACTAGCAAAATCTTGTAGTTCTAATCTTTCCTTCTCTTCCATTACATCATGGTCAAGAATTGTTACTTCAATAGTTTCAGCTAAATGTTTTTCTTCAGGTGTATCACCACTTGCATAAACAAAATCTAATACACCACCACTTATTTCAACTGTAATTTTAATTGCCATTATATATTCTCCATAAATAATTCAAATAAAGTATCTTCACTTAGGCCTTCTGCATTGATACCTTTTGTCTTTAGGTACTCAATTTGTTTTGACCTGGTATCACCACTTTCAGTCATGTCGTGAAACCAAGTATCAAATAGTTTACTCATCATAAATCTCCAAATCATTTTCAAGATATCCTGTAAAACCCATACCGTCTTCTCGGTAGTGCCATTGGATACCTAGATCATCGTTTTTCTTAAAATTAAATTTCCAATCTAGTTTTTCAAGAATGCCTAGAGGTGGCGACCATGCAGTATCAAAACGATATGTTACATAATCTCCCTCATCTTCTACTTCGACATAATCAGGATCTAATTCCCACTTAGTACCCCAATGCAGGTTTTTCCAATCATACCAATTATCTGCACCATATTCTATTTTCCATAACTTAGAGTTAGCTTTCTGCTCATCCGATTTTAAATCTTCAGAGCCACTTACAGTTCCCTCTAATTCTTTAGGCATAGGATATATTTTATTAAAATCAAACTTACTTTTTTTAGATGAAACAAATTTGATAAACTCTTTTACTTTCTTTTCGTCACCACTTACTGTGACTTCATTTTGACACCAATTAGGCATTGTCTTCTCCTTCTTTTACGATTCCTACAAATTCTGGAATCTCATAGTTATAATTAGGTTTAGCTTGTTTGTACTCAACCTCGCTTAGTTTGTTATATGCACTTAATAAATCTTTATCTACATCCTCATCAAATAGTCCTTCGGTATAAGGTTTAACTACTTGAATAAGTTCGTACACTTCTTCTATCGTTAGCTTTAATTCATTTATGTGCATTATGCTCTCCTCATTGTAGTTGTACTTACCAAGTGTGGTCTGTACTCCAGGTTTAATATAACAGTATTATGACTGTCACTTATTGATTGAATGCCATTTAAGATAAGCTGTCTTTTACCTTTAAGAGTAGGTGATTTACCTAGTTTCTCATAAACATCAAAGACAATATTATCTTTAGCAGTTCTATCTTTTTCGTTGGTAAAGTCTTTTTCTTTACCTTCAAATTTACCCCAATAGTTTTTTCTCTCACCATTTAAAGTGTAGTATACTATTGAAACAAATCTACCACCGAATGTTTTATGTATCTCGGTGCGGATACCTTTTGTATTTACTTTCATTTAGTCCTCCTCTGGTGCATCTTGAATATATAGTAACTCACAAATTGTGTCATAAGCTTCTTGACCACTTGATGACATTCGATCATATTCAAAATCTAAATCAGCAATTAAATTTATTACTTGTTGTGATACTTTCCAACCATTAGGTAAAGTAGCCATCGTTTCTTTAGTAGTTTGTTCAGTCATTTAGTCCTCCATAAATTGATTAACTTCATTAGCACATTGACCGCAAACATATCCTTCCTCAATGTACTCATCCTTATTATTCATGATGTATCTAGGGTAGCGATCAATAAACCCAACGCTACCCCAACTACAATCTTGATTACAATCTAAGCATAAATCCATTTAGTCCTCCTGTGGATTCATAACTGCTATGATATCGTCTACATAAACGCTTCCGCACTCATCAAACAACCCTATCTCAGATGCTTTAACATCAACAAGTAAAGTCTTTTTAAATCCCTTACCTTGTCTGATACTTTCCATAGCTATTGCTCTAGTGGGGATACCTAATTGTTTAGTATACAATTCAGTACCTTTCTTTATGTTTTTAAAACCTTTAATCATTTTTGATCTCCTATTTTATTTTATCCGAATTAATGAAAAGGATATGCAACATCGGATATATTGCTATCCCAACACTTACGACAATCTAGACATGCACCACCTTGTTTTTGTGCAGGACATGACCAAGAATTGCCTAAGAATTTTTTATCAGTTATTACGCTTGATGTATTTTTGAAAGTCTCATTCCTTAGCTTACCATTTTTCATAGGTGCTGAAACTCTGAACACAATGTTATCAGGCATATTTAACCTTTCTTTTTTAGCTTGAGTTATAAACTCAATCTCTCGTGTAGGTATCCAAAATTTGGTATCAGGTGATAACTTAGCAACCTCCACGATATTTTTTAGATGCTCATAACTTTGTAAATCACCACTTGAGTGAAACCTCATATATTTTACTTTGTAATGTTTCATCTGATAAGCCATACCTTCAACCCATTTAGGATTAGATAAACTCTCTAAATGTTTCTTATGAGATTTACCTACACTTCCATTTTTATATCGTAAGTAATTACCTTTTTGAGCATAGCAACCTTGACAAGTTGAACCTTCAACCTGGACAAGCTTAGAACCTGTTATGCAATCCCAAGCTGATGTATCGTAATTATATTCAGGCATTTTTCTATTTTGTTTAGTAATGCCACCGCCTGTTACTTCCTTAGCTTCTTTAAGTGTTGTAATCATTTTTTCACCTCCAAAGTTTTCTTACTTCATAATTAGTTATTTTAACTGAATTTTTATAATGGTTATTGATTTTTTCAGATACTTTTACAATATCTTCTAAAACATAACCTTTATAATCGTATGTAATATTATTAATTTTCAATACATCATTATTAAAAATGCTTATATCTTCAAATTTCTTTTGAGATATATTATATATTTTATCATTAATAATTTTATATACATTGTCGCAATTAGAAAAAAATCTTCCTTTAGTTGCTTGTTTTAATATTTCGATATCAATAACCATTATTAAAAATCCTTATGTTATAGATCACAATCTAAAAGATTTACTAATCTTGTGCTTTGCTTATCTAGAAAGCTAAGTAATTCTTTTTTATCGTTATCATTTACCTTATCAGTTAGAATATTAAGATCGTTTAATTCTGATATTAAATTTTCTTTTATTCTCAATAAGTCCATTTTAACCCTTATTTTTAACAGCGTTTTAGCTACTTTATTTGGGGTTGAATATACCTTTATTGTTTTACCATTTTCTAGTTTTGCTTCATATTTTAACATTTTTTTCACCTATTTTTTAAAGTTAATAAAAAAGGACTGATGATAGTTTCATCAATCCTTCACTTGCATTCTATCCATAGCTAAAAGCTTTGAATAAAATTCTTTGTAAGATACTCACAATGCGGAATATCTATAATTTAAAATCTAATCAGATTGATTAGATATATTATGAAAGTTATCAATAGTATTCTTATAAGCTTTCAAAGTCTTTTTATTTCTCATTCGTTCGTCATGAGTTTGATGTTTAACGCCTAAGCCTTTAAAATCAATTTTAGGTAAATTAGTAGTAACATAAAAAGTTGATATCCATTTTCCTTTTGAATTATAATAACCACTTTCAATACTTGCTTTTTCTAATTGCTTGCCAAGTGGTGCAATATTACGAAAGGGTTTATCTTCTTTTAAAGTATCTTTAATTAATTGATAAATAGTATTATTATCAGTTTTACTAGTGCCATAATTAGTAGCTGTATTAACTATGTCTTTTCTTTGCTTATCACTCAAACTAGCATTATAAAATCTCATGATTTGATTATCAATTATTTTACTAGCATGACGATTACACTTTTGCGATTTTCTCATCTTATCACCTTTTAATATTGAGACATTCACAAATCGGAACATCTATCTAATATATGAGAGACTAATCTATTTTTTATAATTAGTATAATTATTTATATAAATAGTAAAACTTTGTAATATTTATTATATAAATAGTAAGAACAATATTAGAACAAATTAAAATAAAAGATTTTAAATAGTAGTATATTCAAAATACTAAAAAGCTTTCTATGGGCTTTAAAATCGTTTTAAAGGCTATGTTGCATAATTGAAACACTTTTAAGCTATTTGGTGTATATATACATTATAAATATCATTTTCAAAATGGGGGGGTGTAGTATTTAAACAACAGTTAAGGGATAGGGTTTTTAATTGTTGCTAATTGGTAACAGTTGCTTAAAAGCTACATAAAAAATAGATACATATTTACAACACCTATACGGCCTCAGTCAGCTAGTGTTATTTATGCAACACCTGGCAAAAAGTTTATAAAAGGTGTGTAATATGTGTATCCAGGTTGGTAACAAGTGTGTATCAAGTGCATAACGCTGTACACACACAGTTTCAGTAAGTTACACACATAGGGGTACATATGAGCCACCGCCCCCCACCACGTACGTATATACCTATCTTACATAAAATTTGGTATTTCGGATGTTAAGCAGTTCATACCTACGTATTTGTAATAATTTTAGGGAATATGTTGTTAACTAAGTTGACACTACATGCAAATCAACTTACAATATGTATTCATGACGAATGGGAAAGCTGAGTATTTAAAGAATTGGCATAAGAAAAGAATGAATGCTGATCCTATTGAATACAAATTAGATACAATGTTGAGGGGTGCTAAGAATAGAGCACGAACTAAGAGACTTAGGTTTAATCTGCATATAGACTATGTGAGAACTATAGCCAAAGAATACTGTCCCTACTTTCCAGAGATTAAATTAGCTTATAAGACTGATAAAAGAAAAGGTTGGAATCTAAGCTCACCATCCCTGGATAGAATAATACCTGAAAAAGGTTATGTTGAGGGTAATGTAGAGATTATATCTATGAAAGCTAACTTAATTAAATCAAGTGCAGCATCAATAGATCTCTATAGAGTGGCTGATAGGTTATATGAGTTTGAAAGGGATAATGAAGTGCTGTCCATCTTACCTAGTGAATCACTAGATGAATATAAACAGAGGGTAGGGTATTATAACCCCACCAACTTAGTTGGATACAGTTATACACGGTTTCTCAGATTTGTCAACAACAAAATTTTAAGGGGTTTGAAATGACTGAAAAGTATCCAGTAAACTTGATTGGTAAAAGATATAGGAATAAACTTGACAAAACGCAAAAAAAAGATATGTATGTTAACTTACTAGAGAAGTTTTACAGGCACTTAATAAAAGGTGGAAGGGGAACAGGCATTCATCTACCTCATTCCAGAGTTTTTTATATTAGGGCTGCAATGCGTGAGGACAAAGATTTTATTGCTAAGTTGGGTAGAGTGCCTACCCTCCAGGAAGTTGAAGAAGCATTAGATAAAGAAATCGGTAGTTATTGGAGTACTAGTGAAGTACCTGAATGGTTTGCCCAGAAGTATGATTTTATCAAAGATAAAGAAAAACCATAGTCCCTCTACTCATTGGCCTTATTCTTGCGAGGTTCGTGTCAATAGTAATTTGTTTGAGATCCAGTGATTCCACTAGGAAGATGACTGAATCAGATAAATGAGACTTCTGGGTACGAGGGTGTGGATATACTCTGCACCCTCACACAGGATAAAGGATGTATGAAGCGTTTAAGATTACTGCGTGCATACTTGGTGTAGCAAGTTTATACATTGGGTTAGTAGCGTTAATAGAAAATAAAGGGGATTTGTTTTTTTATGTATTACCATTTAACGTATTATTTATTTGGTGGTATACTAAAAGGCAACTAAGATATGGCAAGAAAGAAAGCTAAAGCAATACCTAAAACTACGAAAGGCAAAGGGGCTAACTATAGACCTACTAAGTCTGGAGCAGGTATGACAAAGAAGGGGGTAGCTGCGTATCGTAAAGCTAACCCTGGTTCTAAATTAAAGACAGCAGTTACTGGCAAAGTTAAAAAAGGTAGTAAAGCTGCAAAAAGAAGGAAGTCTTATTGTGCAAGATCATTAGGACAACTGAAGAGAAGTTCAGCAAAAACAAGAAACAATCCGAACTCTCGTATTAGACAAGCTAGAAGAAGGTGGAAATGCTAATGGAAAGAATACACAAAACAAATTTAAAAACTATTAAATATCCTCTAGTTGACATAAGAAAAGGTCTTCAAAAAAGATACAGAGGTACTGAATACAAAATTAACAGAACAAGAACTAAAGTTAGTTATAGACAAGGTTCTTACAGAGGAGTAGAACAACTACTTCGTAGGTATAACTAATGGCAGCTAAAAAAAAGAAAACTAAAAAGAAAAAAGGTGCTACACCTACTAACCCTGCATTATACGCAAGAGTGAAAGCAGAAGCTAAAAAGAAATTTAAAGTATATCCTTCTGCGTATGCTAACGGATGGTTAGTGCGTACATATAAAAAACGTGGTGGTGGTTATAGGTAATGGCTAAACCAAAGGGAGGACTAACAGCCTGGTTTGGTAAAGGACCTAAAGGAGATTGGGTTGACATAGGTGCACCCAAGAAGAAAGGTAAGTTTCAAGCTTGTGGTAGAAAGTCTGCAAGTAAAAGTAAAAGATCTTACCCTAAATGTGTACCGAGATCTAAAGCTAAAAGTATGACAGCTGCACAAAGAAAGAGTGCAGTGTCTAGAAAAAGATCTAAAGCACAAGGTGTAGGTGGTAAACCCACTAACGTAAAAACTATAGTAAGAAAGAAAAAAACTACTAGAAGGAGAAAAAAGAAATGAAGAAAGTACCTGCAGGCAGTAAAGGTAAAGGTCTTAGTAAACTACCTAAGACTGTTAGAAATAAAATGGGTTACATGAAGAAAGGTGGAACAGCTATGAAAAAAGCCAAAGGTTATAAAAAAGGCGGATCAGCCATGAAGAAAGCTAAAGGCTACAAAAAAGGTGGAGTCGCTACTAAAAAAGCTAAGGGATATAGCAAAGGCGGAGTACCTAGAAAAGCAAAAGGAATGAAAAGGGGTGGGGTAAAGACTAGGGGAAAATAGTCTATGCCACATCTTATATCGAATGTACCCTATTTTAAAGTGTGGGTAAGAAAAGAGTTTACAGCTAATCACCAGGATTACCATGGTGAATTTCTACATGGATTAGTAATAGCAGTAAATTGTATACCAGATAGATCACTATCTTTTCAGATTGTATTTACTGGTTGTGAAGCTGAAGATGATGAGCCTAATGTACATGGTGGTGCTATGTGGGCTCGGATGCCAATACAAGGTCTAGTTGCTGACATACCACTAGATGAATGGCCTGACAGAATGGAAAATCATTTATGTCAACCTTGGGATTGTATGTCAAGACAACACTCAGTTGTCGTACTGGATAGAACATCATCATCTCCTTGGTATGCCAAGATAGATGGGGAATTTTATTTAGCTAAGTATATCTTTACTGTAGATTATACAGAAGATGAAATAGCTGATAGTCCGGACCAACATAAACAAAGTCATGTATTATACTTGACTGAAGGTCAATGGAAAGGGAATATAGTAGCGTTACCAAACAATAGAGTAAGAGTTACTAATCCTGCATTATGGGTTACTGGAGAGGGAGCTCCTGATTTTGCTCCTAGTCAATGGACTCACAGTAGCGAAGAACATGAAAGTTATACTGATCCACATATAACTTTTAATAATTTGTATAAGGACTAGTATGGCTAGAAACTATAAAAAGGAATATAAAAATTACCAAGGTAAAGATGATCAAAAGAAAAAGAGAGCATCTAGAAACAAGGTAAGAAGAGCTGCTCTACGTAAAGGTAAAGTAACTAAAGGTGATAAGAAAGATATAGATCACAAAGATGGTAATCCTAAGAACAACAAGAAAAGTAATCTTAGGGTAGTATCAAGAAGTAAGAATAGATCCTTTCCTCGTAATAAAAAAGCAGGAAAGAAAACTGTAAGGAGAAAGAAATGAAAAATTTAATAATTGTATTTGTATTAAGTTTAAGTTTAATAGGTTGTGCTGCGTCACAAATATCTTTAACAGCGTCTGCACCAAAAGGTAAAGACCTAGATATTACTATTAAAACTAAAGAAAAAACTGAGTAAAGGAGAAACACCATGCCAATGGTTGGAGATAAAAAGTTTTCTTATACTGACGAAGGTAAGAGAAAAGCTAAAGCACATGCTACCAGTACAGGACAAACTATGCATGTTGGTTATAGAAAAGGTGGTGGAGCTTTGAAAGTAGACTCTCCTACTGGTAAGAAATGTTTATTTGGTATTAAAAAATAAATGGCTATACCTACATTTAAATCACAGTCAGTAGCATTATCTACTACGAATAGGACAACTATTTATACAACTCCTAGTTTATCTCGTGCTGTTATTACTTCAATAATGATAGCAAATGTAGATGCATCTTCTGCTGCTACAGTTAAGTTAGAGTTTTATGATGCATCAGCTACTACTCACTTTGCACTTACAGGAGCTAAAAGTATAGCTGCAAATGATTTTTTAGTTATATCTGATTCTCCTATTTACTTTGATACAGGAGATCTTTTATCAGCAACAGCAGGTACAGCTGACGATATAACAGTTACTGCTTTCGTAGAAGAGTATTCAACAGGATTCTAAATGTCAAAAGAACTAACAGAAAAACAGAAAAAATTTATAGATGCTTTATTTGGTGAAGCAATGGGTGATCATAGACTAGCAATGGACATAGCAGGCTATAGTCCTAACACTACCTGGAGAGATGTTACAGCTAATCTTAACGAAGAAATATTACAAGCTTCAAAAGAATATTTATCCATGCATGCACCTAAAGCAGCAGTTGCAATAACAGGTATCATTGATGATCCTACTGAGTTAGGTAATAGGGATAAACTTACTGCAGCAAAAGATGTATTGGATAGAGCAGGCGTAGTAAAGCAAGAGAAGATAGAAGTAAACACTCCATCTGGTTTGTTTATACTGCCTTCTAAAAATGAAGAAGAAGAAGTAGATGGAAATTGAATATAAAAGAAAACTAGGTTCTACTGTTCCGTTTGGTTGGGAACTTGTAGAAAACTCAAAAGACTTATTAAGAAGCATACCAGAACAACAAGAACTATTAGATATAGCGAAACAACATGCTAAAACATCTAGTCTACGTGAAGTAGCTAAATGGTTATCAGCGAAAAGCGGTAGATCTATATCACATGTTGCTCTATTTAAAATGCTAAAGAAGGATGAAAGTGAACGAAATAAAAAAGCAGCAACTATTAGATGGGAACGAGTTAAAGCCAAGACAAGGGCAGAGACGCAAGAAGACCTCATCAAAGAAGCAGAAAATTATTCGAGCCAAAAGGAAGCCACCAGTTAGAGCTAATATAGTCGAGACTGATGATGATCTACAAGTTATCGAAGAAGAAAGAGATATTGTATTTCAACCTAACAGTGGTCCACAGACAGACTTCTTAGCATCGAATGAAAAAGAAGTTTTATATGGTGGTGCGGCAGGTGGAGGTAAATCCTACGCTTTACTAGCAGATGTGTTGCGATATTGCAACCATCCTAACCATAGTGCTCTTCTACTTAGAAGAACAAATGATGAGTTAAGAGAGCTAGTGCAGAAGAGTCAGGAATTATATCCAAGAGTATTTCCTGGTGCTAAGTGGAGTGAAAGAAAGTCTTTATGGACATTTCCCTCTGGTGCTAGAATATGGATGACATATCTTGAACAAGATAAAGACGTTTTAAGATACCAAGGACAAGCTTTTACTTGGATAGGTGTAGATGAGCTTACTCAGTATGGTACACCATATGCTTGGAACTATTTACGTTCTCGTTTACGTACTGTGAATGCTGATTTGCCAACGTATATGAGAGGAACTACAAACCCAGGTGGACCAGGACATTTATGGGTTAAGAAAATGTTTATTGATCCTGCCCCTTACAACTCATCGTTTTGGGCAACAGATATAGAAAACGGAGAAGTGCTAACTTATCCTAGTGGCCATAATAAAGCAGGAAAGCCACTATTTAAAAGAAGGTTTATACCTGCTAAACTTACAGACAATCCTTACCTCGCTGAGGCAGGAGAGTATGAAGCAAACTTGTTATCTTTACCTGAAGTACAAAGACAACAATTATTAGAAGGTTCTTGGGATATAGCAGAAGGTGCTGCCTTCACAGAGTTTAATAGAGATATACATGTAGTAGAACCTTATAGTGTACCTGCTTCATGGAAAAGATTTAGAACATGTGACTATGGGTATTCAAGTTGGTCAGCATGTTTATGGGTAGCAGTAAGGCCAGATAATAAATTAATTGTATATAGAGAACTTTATGTACAGAAAAAAACAGCAGAGGAGTTAGCAGACTTGATACTAACTATTGAAAGAGAGAACGATGATAAGATTTGGTATGGTGTTCTTGACTCGTCTTGTTGGCACAACAGAGGACAAACAGGTCCTTCGATTGCAGAAACAATGATATTAAGAGGGTGTCGATGGAGACAGTCCGATAGAAGTAAAGGAAGTAGAGTAGCAGGTAAAAATGAGCTACATAGATTATTAAGAGTAGATGAAGAAACAGGAGAAGCAGGGGTTGAATTTTTTTCAAATTGTGTTAAACTTATATCAGAATTACCACAAATACCTTTAGATAAAAATAATCCTGAAGATGTGAATACTAAAATAGACTACGACCACGGATATGATGCACTACGTTATGGTATTATGTCCAGACCAACTCCTAGAGGGTTGTATGACTTTTCCAACACCGATTGGAAAAAACCTTGGAAACCTGCTGATCAGGTATTTGGATATTAAACATGGCTGAAGAAAAAACTACAGAAACAGAACTAGAAATGGAATTAGAAGATAGTCAAAAAATGACATTATCTTCTTATATTAGAGATAAATTTAATTACTCATATGACTCTCGTTACTCTCAAGAAGATAGATGGATGACAGCGTATAGAAACTATAGAGGTATCTATGGTTCAGAAACACAATTTACAGAAACAGAAAAAAGTCAAGTATTTTTAAAAGTTACAAAAACAAAAGTAACTGCTGCTTATGGTCAGATTATTGATGTATTATTTGCAGGACAAAAATTTCCATTAGGAGTTGATGCAACAAGATTACCAGATGGTGTAGAAGAATCTGTACACTTTGATCCTAAGAATCCAACTCAACCACAAGATGATCCTAACCAAGGTAGTTTATTTCCACCAGGTTCTAAAGAAGAAGAGTTAGAGTTAGGAGCATTAAAAGAATTAGCAGATGATTTAGAATTAAAAGAAGGTGCAGGTGTTACTCCTACATCTATTACGTATCATCCTGCAGAAGAAGCAGCTCGTGCTATGGAAAAAAAGATACTTGATCAATTAGAAGAATCTTCAGCTTCTAAACATTTAAGATCAGCAGCATTTGAAATGTCCTTATTTGGTACAGGAATACTAAAAGGACCATTTGCTCAAGACAAAGAATACCCTAGATGGGAACAAGATGAAGAAGGTAATGGTACATATACACCTGAAATCAAAACAGTTCCTAGACTAGAGTTTGTTTCTTGTTGGGATTTCTATCCTGATCCTGCAGCTAATAATATGGATGAGGTAGAATATGTGATTCAGCGACATAAATTAAACCATGCTGATATGAGGGCACTAAAGAATCGCCCTCTGTTTGACGAAGATGCCCTAGACGAATGTATCGAAATGGGCACTAATTACACCAGACAATGGTGGGAGGATGATTTAGATGACTACGATTCGACAAATGTTAGCGTTGATCGCTACGAAGTCCTTGAGTTTTGGGGCAACATTGATAGAACAGTTGCAGAAGACGCAGGCTTGGATATACCTAGAGAATACTCAGACGTGGATTTGGTTCAAATCAACGCTTGGGTTTGTAACGACAAAATTTTACGGTTGGCGTTTAATCCTTTTATGCCTATCCGTATTCCTTATTTTGCTGCTCCTTATGAGTTAAACCCTTACTCTTTCTTTGGAGTAGGACTAGCAGAAAACATGGTAGACACACAACAGCTAATGAATGGCTTTATGCGAATGGCTGTTGATAATGCTGTTCTATCGGGTAACCTGATATTTGAGATTGATGAAACAAATCTCGTACCAGGTCAAGACCTAGAAGTATACCCTGGTAAGATATTTAGGAGACAAGGTGGAGCACCTGGTCAAGCACTATTTGCTACACAGTATCCTAATGTATCTTCTCAGAATTTGATGATGTTTGATAAAGCAAGAGCCTTGTCCGATGAATCTACAGGCATTCCGTCTTTCTCACATGGTCAGACTGGAATACAAGGAACCGGTAGAACAGCGGCAGGGATATCTATGCTAATGGGTGCAGCTCAGATATCTATTAAAACAGTGGTTAAAAATATAGATGACTATCTATTACAACCACTAGGTGAATCTTTCTATGCCTTTAATCAGCAATTTGATTTTGATCCTGATGTACAAGGCGATATAGAAATAAAAGCTAGAGGTACAGAAAGCCTTATGCGTAACGAAGTAAGAAGTCAAAGACTATTACAACTTATGCAAATTGGTTCTAATCCTGCACTAGCACCTTTTGTAAAGTTCCCAGTAATATTAAGAGAGATAGCACACTCATTTGATCTTGATGCTGAGAAGTTTGTAAATGATGAAAGAGAAGCTTTAAGACAAGCTAAAGTTATGCAAGCATCTGGAATGATGCAAGGACCACCACAACAACCACCAGGGGCAGGAGCACCACCTCCACCAGAAGGAGGAGGAACAGTTCCACCAACTAGTCCTGCAGGTACAGGCAATAGTCAGATAGGTCCTGGAGGAGCACCTGAACCAGGAATGCCAGGATTTTCAGGAAGGCCACCTAGTGAAGGAGAAATACAGTGAGTCCAGAAGTAGCTAGAAAATTATTAGTAGTAGCTAATAATAAACAATCTATAGATGCTTTATTTGATTACGCAGAAGAAAGAATTAAATCTCATGTAAAAAATCTTATAAGAGAAACAGACCATAACAAGATAATACAAATACAAGGTAGCATACATGAGTTACAAAGATTTGCTACGTTCAGAGATGAAGTAATACAAAAAGCTAAAGAGGGGAAAAATGGAACAGGTATTAGCTAATACGAATGAACAAACTGATTCTGTTTTATCAAGAGCAAAACAAAATTTTGTACCTAGTAGTAAACAGTTAATAAAAGATACAGTAGAAATGATAACAAACCCAGTACAGACTGCTAAAAGTTTGTATGAGTTAGGATCAGGAATAGTACAGTTAGCAATACCAGGTGAGCAAGGAAATGAAGACATGGCAAGAGCTGTCGGTCAACATTTTGCAGATAGGTATGGTAGTATTGAAAAAGCTAAAGAAACATTTGCAACAGATCCTGCAGGATTTGCAGTAGATGCTTTAGGTGTAATTACAGGTGGTGCTTCTTTAGGTGTTGGTGTTGCTAAAGCAGGAGCTAAGGCAGTTAATAAAGTAGGAAAAAACATAAATAATACGGATATACTTAAAACTGCACCTATGACAACAGTAGATCAAATGGCAGAATTAACAGCTAGTGTTAAAGTCAAAGATGATGTTATTACTAATCAAATAAAAGAATTTAATAAAGGTAAAAATTTAAAATCTAATAAATGGACAGAACCTTTATGGTATCATGGAACAGGACAGGGTAATTTAAAATCTCTTCAAAGTAAACCTGACATGAGATATGATCCAGAGCAGGGAACTGCTTTTGGTACATATTTAACTCCAGATATTTATGATGCATCTACTTATGGTCCTTATTTGTACACAGTAAGAGTAAAAAAAGATTTAAAAGTATGGGGCGGAGAAAATGCAAAAAAAAATAAGAGGGTTAGAACTAATCCTAGAGGTGATGAAGATATGCTTTATAAGCCTATTGAGATAGGAAAAATTGATACTAATGTAACTCCATCTATGCTTAAAGAATACGAAAAAAGTTTAATATCCTATTATAGAGGATCTAGTAATATGATTCCTGATATGCTAGAGGATTTTAAAAAAACAGGTCGTTTAAAATATGGATTACCTCCTGAAGATATGACAAGTATTTTAAGAAAAGGTGGTTATCAAGCAGTTACAAGTGGCAGTGGCAATCATTTAATAATGCTTAACCCTAAAAAAGATATAAAAATTGAAGGTGTGGCTGATAATTCTAATGTTGCTGTAAATGTAGGTACACATATGGGACATGAGTCTAAGTTAATACAAGCAGAAAGAATGGCACCATTAGACCAAGCTATGCAGTCTAAAAGACCTAAGTTTACTCGTTATGATGATGAATTTGGTGGTGACAACACTACATATAAAAAGTTAGATATTAACACTGAAGGTTTGCCTGAAATAGATCCAACTAAAGAAGCACGTATAAATTCTTTAACATCTATATTAAATCAAGGAGATTTAACTAGAAAAGAAACAGCAGGAGTTATAGAAAAATTAAGATCGTTAGGAGTACCTAATTTAGCAAAAGGAGGAACAGTTATGGGATTAGCAACAGGGGGCACAATAGTAGGTAAAGGAGAGGGTGACGGTTTAAAAGATCCGTCTATATTAGATCCAAAAACATCTAAAGAAAAAGCTAAAGATAAAGATATTAAGAAAAAAGTTAGTGGTGTTGCAAAAAAACCACAGTCAAGTAATACTAACATTCAAACAGCTATGTTACTAGAGCCTGAAAAACTATTAAAAAAATATGAAAAACCTATTATGGCTAACGAAGGTGCAATACCTGTAACTGAAGAAGAATTTACACCTAGTGATTACTTTAAAACTGAAATGATGGGGCAATGGTTATTTGCTGAAGGTAGCACAGGTGATAAAGATGGCCAAGAAACTAATCAAGCATTTAAAGGAATACATATAGATTCTTATCCAGAGTTTGCTGAAGAAATAAAACAAGGCACATTAACAGACGAACAAGTAGCAGAAATTATGTATAGACAATATACAGGTCAAAATGTTTCAGATGATAAGCCTAGTAAATTTAGAAATTTAAGCCAATTAGAAACTGTAAGTCCTGAAGCTGCTAAATTATTATTTATGGATGCAGGATACACAGGACAAAATGCAGGAGCTATTAAAGACTTACAAAAATATTTAGTATCTAAAAATAAAAAAATTGAAGTAGATGGTTTATTAGGAGAAAAAACATTAGAAGTCATGAATGATTTTGATGCAGAGGAATATAGAAAGTATTTAGGAACATTAGATAGATACTCAGGTGAAAAAGGTAGTAAAGTATACAATAGATTTTTTACTGAAGAAGAAAGACAGCAATTAGGTTTATATGAAAAAGAATTAACTACTATGGCTAAAGGCGGTTCTATAGATATACAAAAATTTATGGAAGGTGGCCTAGCAGATAATGCTGATGATACACCAGGTGCTACAGAAAGTGAAGTAGCTGATGATATACCTGCTATGATATCTGAAGGTGAACTAGTAGTTCCTGCTAATGTAGTTCGTTACCATGGTTTATCTAAATATGAGAACATGCGTAAAACAGCATTAAACGCTTTAGATGAACTAGAAGATAATGGGCAGATAAGACCTGTTGATGAAGATGGTACACCTATAGTTAAAGATGTAAAAAAACAAACAGATGAAGTAATGGCCAGTAAAGGTGCTACTGTAGCTAGATATAATGAGGGTGGTTCTCCTACAGTAGAAGAAGAACCTAAAACAAATTTTCCAAGAAGAGATGAAAAAATAATAGGTAGACCTGTTGATCCTGTTGGTCCTAGAGTAACCACTAGAGAAGGACAAACAATAACACCTGACGATAGTGGTAATAAAGCAACACTTACAACACCAGAAGGTAGAAACTATAGAGTAACTAATCCTAATACAAAGATAACAGCCACAGGTCCAAGAACTACAGGCATTGTAGGTGGTAATTATACAGGCGTTGATTTAGAAAATATGCCAGGCTTTGGCGTAGATAGATCAGGTAGCACTCCACCAAAACCAAGTACCACAGAACAACTATTATCAGGCGTTGCAACAGTTGCAGCATTAGATAAATTATTTCTTGATGGTGCAATAACAGAATCAGTTTTTAATTGGGCTAAAAACAATATATTTGATCCTGTAGGAAAATTTTTAGGATTTGATAAAGCTGCTGCTGCTAATGCAGGTATTTTAACAAGTGCATCTACGGCTGCTATGACAGGTACAAGTATTACAGTAGGCAACACTATAGTTCCTATTGGTTCAACTGTTACACCTATAGGTAAAGCAGCAGAAGCAGGAGGAATAATTCCATTTAGAGGATCACCTGGATCTGCTTTTACAACAGTAGTAGACGGAAAAACTATTCAATTAACACCAGGAGAAGCTTATATAGTTTCTGGAGGAAAACAAGGTGTTTATGATGGTAATTTAACTAATGTAAACACTTCTGGTAGTGCATCTACTAAAACAGGAGCAGATCTTACAGGCGAAGCTCCTATGTCAAGTAATGGTGTATGGAATTGGAAAACAGGTTTAGCTGCAGTAGGTGCAGGATTATCACTATATGATATTATAGAAAATGGACCTAGTGTTGGTAATGTTGCAGGACTAGGCTACTCAACAGGTGTGTTAGCACAAGGTGGACTACTTGGTGCAGGAGCTAAAGCAGCAACTACAGGTACAGCTTTAGGTAGTGCGGTTTCAGTACTAGGTTACGTAGCACTAGCTGCAGGTGTAATAAGTTTATTTAAAGGTCCTCCTAGTACTTACGTAGGAGAAGCAGCGATTGATTTTGATAAAGATGTATATAGTCCTGATGATATTATAGTAGGTGGTTTTACAGGATCTAAATTTTCTCAAGAAAATAGAGATGGAGCAGAGGCTTTAATAAATACTGCAGGAGGTTACGTAGCAGCCTTAGAAGAGTCTCTAGAAATAAATATAGGCGGAGAGTTATTTATAGATGTAGGTAATGAGTTTGGCTTACGATATGGTTACGTAGATGGTTATGATGAACTAGGTATGTATAAATATCACGAAAAAGATTTAGATTATAAATTACTTCATGGTCAAGGACAAGTAGGTAAAGGTTTACGAGGAGACGATGCAGCAGAAAAAATGATGAACAAAATTAATGACGATATAAATGTTGTTACTATGTTTGCATTAGCAGATAAAGCTGCAGGAGGAGAAGGTTATGCAACATTTGATAAAATGGGTGAATATCGTAAAAAAATATCTGTTTTGTCTACTTATAGACCAGGTATGGCAGGAGCAGGCAGTCAAGCAGTACTAACAGACTATGAAAGAAATCTTTTAGATGGATTTCAAAAGAAAGAATTTGCTCAAGTTACAGGAGAAGAACTTGCAGCATTAATGCCTATCTATGACAAGATAGCACCAGTGCAACAACAGAATAGTTTTAATTTTAACTCATTAGCTATGTAAGCACTGTTTAATGGCTACCTACTAACCCCTAGCAATAGGCAACTGAGTAGCCCCATAAAGGAGAAATAAATGTCAGAAGAAGTACAAGTAAAAAAAGATGAAGCCACAGGCGATACAATTATGAAAAAGCCTGTAAGGTACAAAAGAGCAGAACCAACTATGCAAGAGTTAGCTGCTGAAGAAGAATTAAAAGCAAGAGAAGGTTCTACAGAAGAAACAACTGAAGAAACTACAGAAGAACCTGCTAATGCTGAAGAAGCATCATTTAAAAAAAGATATGGTGATTTAAGAAGACATGCTCAAAAAGTTGCAGATGAAAAAGATGCAGAGCTTGAAAAAGTTAAAAAACAGTTAGCAGAAGCTACTAAGAAACAAATAAAGCTTCCTAAAACAGATGAAGAACTAGAAGCATGGTCTGCTGAATATCCGGATGTAGCAAGAATAATAGAAACTATTGCTATTAAAAAATCAAAAGAAATGAATGCATCTATTGAAGAACGATTAGAATCTATTGCTGTAAAAGAACAAAAGTCAGCAAAACAAATAGCAGAAGCAGAGCTATTAAGATTACATCCTGATTTTGAAGACATTAGAAATGATGTTAAATTTCATGATTGGGCTGAAGAACAACCTGAGTATATTCAAAAAGCTTTATACGATAACGAAACAGATGCTAAAGCTGCATCTCGTGCTATTGATTTATATAAAGCAGATATGGGTATTACAGGTAAGAAAAAAGCAAAGTCTACAGATGCTGCAAAAGCAGTAAAAACAAAAGGTGGTTCTACCCCTTCAGACACTGCTAGTTCTTCAGATATCATAAAAGAGTCTGATGTTGCAAGAATGACATCACAAGAATATTCAGCAAATGAAGAAGCTATTGCTAATGCAATACGTTCTGGAAACTTTGAATATGATGTTAGTGGAGCAGCTAGACAGTAATAATAGGTTGACAAAACCTATTTTTTGTATATGTATGTAACATATACTACAATCGTAGTAGGCCGAAAGTGTCAAATGTATTTGACATCTATCCCACCCTACACTTACCAAACGAAATTCACTCAGGCTACCTGATGTTATGGCCTCTAGGCATAGACACCCATTTTCAGCATCAGCCCTTACGAAGTGAGGTTATCGTTTGTTGGCCTCTAATATAAAAAGGAGAAAACAGATGGCTTTTAAAGTAGCGTCAGGTTATACTAACCTACCTAATGGTAATTTCTCTCCAGTTATTTACAGTCAAAAGGTTCAACAAGCTTTTCGTAAGAGTTCCGTTGCTGAATCTATTACTAACAATGACTACTTTGGAGAAATTGCAAACTTTGGTGATACAGTTCGTATTATTAAAGAGCCAGAAATAACAGTGAAAGCTTATTCTCGTGGTACTACAGTCACACCGCAAGACTTAGACGATGAGGATTTCAGCCTAGTTGTTGATCAGGCAAACTACTTTGCTTTTAAAATGGATGATATTGAGGAAGCTCACTCTCATGTTAATTTTGAAAGCATGGCATCAGATAGAGCAGGCTATAGACTTCGTGATCAATACGATCAAGAAGTTCTTGGTTACCTATCTGGTTTTAAACAATCAGCTTTAAGTTCAGTTGCTGATACTGCTAATGACACAGTATCAGGCACTAAAGCTGTAAGCACAGCAGGAAGTAATGAATTATTATCCTCAATGATCTTGAAAAAAGGTGATTTTGGTAACATTACAACTGGTTCAGCAGGCGATCATTCTATCCCTCTAGCAGTAAGAATGCCTGGAGCAACAGCAGCAGCGACAGCTACTGCAACACCGCTTCAAGTAGTAGCTAGAATGGCTAGATTGTTGAATCAACAACAAGTTGATACAGCAGGTCGTTGGCTAGTAGTTGATCCTGTATTCATGGAACTATTATCAGATGAAGATTCTAGACTATTAAACAATGACACCGCAGATAAAGGTGGACTTGTAAATGGTATTTCAATCGGTAATCTACATGGTTTCGATGTATATGTTTCTAGTAACTTACCTTCAGTTGGTACTGGTTCTGCAACCTCTGGTTCAGCTAACCAAAATACTAACTATGGTCTTATTGTTGCAGGACATAGTTCAGCAGTAGCAACTGCTTCTCAGATCAATAAAGTTGAATCTTACCGTGATCCTGAATCATTCGCTGACATAGTCAGAGGAATGCAGATGTACGGAAGAAAAATCCTAAGACCTGAAGGCATTGTGACAGCTAAATATAACGCAGCGTAAGGGAGATAAAACATGGCAACTTATGATTTAACAGCTAAATCCACTACAGGCGTTAGTTCTGACTCAACAGCAACTCTACCAGGTAATCGTAGAGGAGCATATGTAATTGAAAAAGAGTTAGACGTTGCTAAACTAGTATCAGAAGGAACATTTTCTAATGTTGCTAGTGGCGATATTTTTCAATTACTAGAAGTTCCTGCTAATACTATTGTTATTGCGGCAGGTGCTGAAGTTACTACAGCTTTTACAGGTGGCTCTGCCACTGCTGATATTGACTTTGCAGCAGGCGATGACATTGTAGACGGTGGTGATTTATCATCAACTGGCTACCTTGCAGCAGGCACTAATGGTCAAGCTAATATTGTGAACACAGGAGCAGCAAATACTTATACAGCTTTAATATCTACAGCAGATACTATTGATGTAAAAATTGCAGCAACTGATACAGCATGCGTTAGTGGCGTACTTAGAGTTTATGCAGTCCTAGCTGACATTTCTTCTCAACAAACAGGAAGAACTGTAGCAGATAGAGATCTATTAGCATAAATATTTTTCTAGGAGTAGGAGGGATAAGTATTTCTTGTCCTTCCTACTATTTATTATATGGCATATACATATTTATCAACAACAAATGAAGTACTAAGAAGGTTGAACGAAGTTGAATTAACATCGTCAACTTTTCCTACTGCTACAGGAATACAAAAATTAGCACAAGATGCTATAAACAATTCACAAAGAGATATTTTTATGTCTGAACAAGAGTGGCCTTTTGCTTATGCTACAACTAGTCAGACATTAACCGCAGGAACAAATGAGTACAGTATAACATCAGGACATTTAAGTATAGATATTGATACTGTACTAATAGATAGAGACGATACACTTAATGTAGAAGAAACACATTTAATACCTCTTTCTTATCAAGAATACGTAGACAGGTATAAAGAAAGAGATGAACAAAGAGATTCAGGAGATTACGATACTCCTATATACGTATATTTAACTCCAGACTATAAGATAGGTGTAAGCCCTACACCAGATAAAGCATATGTATTGAAATATACATATTTTAAAACAGCTACCGAACTTGATTTACATGGGGATGTACCAGAAACACCGAATCAATATAAAAATGTATTAATAGATGGGGCTGTATATCATCTTTATATGATGAGAGATAATGTAGAATTAGCATCTTTAAGTAAAAAACTATTTACAGACGGAATAGAAAAGATGCGTCAGATACTGATTAATCGTTATATAAGGATAAGAGACACTCGTGTTTCTAATGTAATAAATGACTGATAGGCTTGCAACACTTAAAATACCATGCAGAGGAGGATTATACACTAACGAAGATTTTTTAACTCTTAGTGATAATCTACCTGGAGCAGCAACTAGATTAGTTAATTTTGAAGTATCACCTTTTGGTGGTTATAGAAGAATAAGTGGTTACAAGTATATAGATGCTACATACAATAGACCTGCAGGAACAGGAGCTATTTTAGGTTTGTTTATATATAATGATGTAATATATGCAGCAAGAAAAAAATCATCAGGAACAGATTATGATGTTCTTAAATATGTTGCAGGTGCAGGGTGGTCAAGCGTCAGTTTAACTGCAGGACAATCTGCTACTAACGTAGTTAGAATTAGAGGACTAAATCATTCTGTAACAGGAAATAAAAGTTTAATATTAACAGATGGTATTAATTATCCAATGAGGTTAGTTGATACTTCTTGGACTAAATTAAATGGTTCAACAGATGTAGATAATGCTAGTTTTGCAGAAGCATTTAAAAATAGAATATTTTTTGCAGGAATGAGTCAATCACCTCAATTATTAGTATTTACTGCACCAAATAGCGATAGTGATTTTACAGCAGCAAGTGGTGCAGGTAGTGTTAATGTTGGTTTTGACATTACAGGAATAAAAAGATTTAGAGATAATTTATATATATTTGGTAAAAACGATATAAGAAGATTATCTGGAGACAGCATAAATTCTTTTGTAATACAAGAAGTATCTAATAGTGTAGGTTGTGTTGCAAGTGATAGCATTCAAGAAATAGGTGGTGATGTTATATTTCTTGCTCCAGATGGTATAAGAACAGTACAAGGAACAGAAAGAATAGGTGACGTTGAGTTAGCAACTATATCAAAACCAATACAACAAGTACTAAACTTATATGATATTAACTTTACAAATGAACAATTATGTAGTACTGTTGTAAGAGAGAAATCTCAATTCAGATATATGTTTGGTAAGGCTACTCTTACTGCAGTAAACACATCAGGATTTTTAGGAGGTTTACGTACCTCAGATCAAAGAACAGGTTGGGAATTTAGCGAGTTAAGAGGTATACAAGCTAATTGTGCTGTTAGTGGTTTTGTAGGAGATGATGAATACGTACTTCATGGAGATCATAGCGGATACGTATATAGACAAGAACAAGGTGGTACATTTCAAGACGATAATGTTTATGCAACATATGTATCTCCGTTTTTAGATTTTGGTAATACAGAAAAAAGAAAAGTGTTTTCACAGGTTACTGTATTTACTAGGCCAGAAGGTGATAATAATTTTATTGTGACAGCAGATTATGATTGGTTAGATTCTGATTATGCAAGTCCTAATGATTATACAATAGCATCAACTGGTGGTTATGCTGAATATAGAGATACCGAAACAGCATATAATACAGCAGGGTTTGTTTATGGTGGTGCTACTAAACCGGTTATAAGACAAGCCATACAAGGATCAGGGCATGCTATACAATTTAAATTTGTTACAGTGTCAAGTGCTAACCCATATACCATACATGGGTTTGCAGTACAATTTGGAGAGGCAGGAGTAAGATAATGACAGGATACGCAAGACAAAGTTCTAGTAGTATACAAGATGGGGAAACAATTACAGCAGCCCCACTTAACAGTGAGTTTGATGCAATACTAGCAGCATTTGCATTTAGTGGAGGCCATAATCATGATGGTTCTTCTACTGAAGGTGCATATGTAGGTTTAATAGCTGACGTAGATGCATTAAATAAAATAGTTGTTGACACATCTAATAATAGACATGGTTTCTTTGTAGAAGTATCTTCTTCTGCTGTAGAACAAATAAGAATACAAGATGGAGCAATCGTTCCTGTAACAGATAGTGATATTGATTTAGGAACTAGCTCACTAGAATTTAAAGATCTTTATATTGATGGAACTGCTTATGTAGATACTCTTGAAATACATGTAGGTGCTACATTATCTGCAGGTGTATTATCTTTACCAGACGGATCAGCTTCTGCTCCAGTTATTACAAACACAGGTGATACAAACCAAGGTCTATACTTCTCAGGCACAGATGAAATGTCATTTACTGCAGGAGGCACTGCTCAAGTTACTTTTGCTGATGGTGCTATTAAACCTGTAACTGATAATGATATCGACTTAGGTACATCATCTTTAGAGTTTAAAAACTTATATATTGATGGCACAGCTAATATAGATACACTTGCTGCTACAACAATGAGTGGCGATCTAGCTATGGGTAGTAACAAAGTAACCGGTCTTGCTGCACCTACTGCCGATGGAGATGCTGCAAGAAAAGCATATGTAGATGATTCTATTTCTACTGCTGAAGGTCTTACACAATTAGCAGGTAATATAAATGTAAATGGTTTTCACTTCTTTGGTAGTTCTGGAGAAGATATTAAATTTAAACCTGTAGGCAGTGCTTCTTTATTAGCTACACAAGACAATGATGGAGAGTTTGTAGCTCTTGTTCTTAGAAACGAAAGTGATGCTGCTGACACAACAGGCATAGCTTCTCTTAGATTTGATTTAGAAGATACAGGCGGTAACACAGTAGATGCTGCTAAGATAGCAGTTAAAAAAGAACAATCATTTACTGCGACTGCATCAACACAAGATTCTAAAATTGTTTTATCTACATCATTAAATGGTACATTAACAGAATACTTAGAATTAACTAGTGCAGGTGCATTAGTTCCTGTAACTGACAATACAGTAGATATTGGCACATCTTCTAAAGAAATAAAAGACATATATGTAGATGGCACAGCCTATTTAGATGCAATAGGTTTTGGTAGCACTTCTATGACATTACCTACATCAGATGGATCAGCTAATCAGGTTCTTAAAACAGATGGCTCTGGCACTCTATCATTTGGTTCTGGAACTACGATAAACAATGCTACAGAAAATGAACTTGTAACTGTAGCCTCAACAACCACACAATTAGACGGTGAAGCAAATCTTACATTTGATGGCACTACACTTACTTTAAATGGTAAGTTAGCTATGGCTTCTAACACTGCAGGTAAACTTCTTATTGCAGATGGTACAGATTTTGAGCCTACTGCTGTTGGAGATTTAGCCGAAATAAGTAGTATTGCTAATGATGATGTTTTATTAGCTGTAGATACTTCTGGTGGTGGGTTGAAAAAAGTAGCTAGATCTACTTTAGTATCAGGTCTCGCTACATCAAGTGCTATATCTAATGTTGTAGAAGATACAACTCCACAACTAGGTGGTGATTTAGATGCACAAGGAAAAGACATAACAGATGTAGGTATATTATTTGCAGATGCTTCAGCAGGTATATATGGTCCTACAGGAAGTCCAGTAGTATTTACTGTTACTGTAGCTTCTAAAACTTCTGCACATCCATATAACGGAGATGGTAGTTCTAGTGGATACTTCTTAAATGGCGTAGAATCTCCTGCTCTTGAATTACATGGTGCAGATAGTGTTACATCTTCTACAGAGTATTTTTATAAATTTGACCAAGCAGATTCTAGTAATAGTGGACACCCATTAAGATTTTATTTAGATGCTGCTAAAACTATAGCTTATACAACTGGTGTTACAACTAGTGGTACACCTGGTACTGCAGGTGCTCACACAACTATAGCAGTTACAAATCAAACTCCAAGCACATTATATTATCAATGTTCTTCTCATGGTTATATGGGTAATTATGCTGTTGTAGCTTCCTCTGCTAATATAACATCTAGTGGTGCAGTAAGTATAGACGCAGTAGGTGATGTTACTATAGATGCAGATGGTGGAGATATATTATTTAAAGATGCAGGTACTACATTCGGTAGTGCAACTAACACTTCAGGTAACTTAATTATTAAATCAGGTACTACAACTGCTTTAACCTTTGATGGTGCTAATGTTGCGGTAGCAGGTGATCTTACTGTTAACGGAACTACAACAACTGTAAACTCTACAACAGTAACTATAGATGATCCTATCTTTACATTAGGTGGAGATTCTGCACCAGGCTCTGATGACAACAAAGATAGAGGTATTGAATTTAGATACCATACAGGTTCTGCAGCTAAAGTAGGTTTCTTTGGTTATGATGATTCTGCAAGTGCATTTACATTTATACCAGATGCTACAAACTCTTCAGAAGTATTTAGTGGCACAGCAGGTAATGTAGTTTTTGGTAACATTGCAGGTACATTAACAACTGCCGCACAAACAAACATAACTTCTGTAGGTGCTTTAGATGGTGGTTCTATAACTTCAGGATTTGGTGCTATTGACAATGGTACTTCTGGAATTAGGACAAATACATTTACAGCAGAAACTTCTATTGTACCTGATGCTTCAGGTGGTGCTGATATAGGTAGTACATCTCTTGAATGGGGTGACTTATATATTGCAGATGATAAGAAAATTTATCTTGGTTCAGATCAAGATGTAAGCATTGAGTATGACGAAGATGGTAATGATACTACAGCAGTTGTAGCTGCAGGTGGTATTAGCTTTGCTCCGCATGGTACAGGTACAGGAAATGGTACAGAACTTAGATTCCAAGAGTTAGCAGCTAATGGTGCAAACTATGTAGGGTTTAAAGCTCCAGATGCTATATCTTCTAATGAAGTATGGGTATTACCTAATGCAGATGGTAGTGCAGATCAAGTTCTTAAAACAGATGGTTCTAATACTTTATCTTGGGCTGATGCAGGAGGCGGTGGCACTGTAGACATGGTTGCAGATGGTGATATAGCTATTAGAAAACCAGTTATACGAACTGCTGCAGGTAAGGCAAAACAAATTGCTGAAACTACAACAGTAGCTTCTGATCCATCTACAAAACTAGCAGACCTAGACGGCTCAGATACTACCAATAGTACAGTTATGACAGCATACGAACCTACTTCTGGAAAGTTTGTTATGTTATATAAAGATACTTCTAATAGTAGTTATCCTACTATAGTAGCAGGAACATGGGATGATAATAACACAGGCTCTATAACATGGGGTACTCCAGAAGTTTTAAATTCTGCAGCAACAATAGGAAGTGGATTGGCTGTTACTGCAGGTAATGGTCGTATACACGCTACATACCAAGCAGGCTCTGCAGGAAGTGGTAATTTAAATTTAAGAACTGCTACAATAGGTTCTGATCTTACATTTAGCGGTTTTAGCACAGCAGTAGATACTTTTGGTGAGGACCAATCAGGAACATATAGTGGTACAATACAACTAGCTTTTGATACAAGCACTAATTATCTAATAGCAACATATTCAGATGCTACAGATGGAACTGGTAATTTTTATGCTATACCAATACATATTAACGGAACAACATATACTACAGGTAGTGCTTCTACAATATGTTCAGGTAATCCTGCAAATTATAGAGTAGGTTTAGTTTTTGATCCAGATACTAATAGAACAATTTTAGCATATAAAGATAATTCTAATAGTGGATATACTACTGTTAATGTTATACAATCAGCAGGAACTTCAGGTTCTCCTTCTTTAACAGTAGGCTCTGATGTTGTTGTAGATAGTGGAGATGCAGGTGGTACTACATCTTTAACTTATGATACTACAAATAACAAAGTATTTTTAGCTTATGAAAATTCAGCAGATACAGAATTAAAAGGAGCTATAGGTACTGTAAATTCAGGAACTAACTCTATATCTTTTACAACTCCTGCTAGTATTAAAAATACAAGTGCTAATTATGAATATTTTGATATGGTTTATTTTGAAGATCAAAATAAAATATATTTTGTTTATAAAGATAACGATGATGGAGATGATTTAACTTATCTACTTATTACTCCAGGTGCTTCTTCATTTAGTGTAGGTAGTGCTGTAGAGGTATCTGCTAATGAACATGAAGTAAGACCAGGTAGTGCTTCTGCAGGTGTAGGTAAAGGTGTTTTGTTTGGTTTACAAGATAGTGATGATAGCAGTAAAGTTGCCTATCTTAGTTTTTATAATGCTTCAACTACAACAACTGTCCTAACTAAAGCTAATTATTTAGGAGTATCTGCGGCAGCTATATCAGATGGTGCTACAGGTAAAATAGTTATACCTGGTGGTATATCTGAGGGACACTCTTCTCTTACTGTAGGTTCTAGGCTATTTACAAATGGTGCAGGCACTATAGGTTTAGCAGGAAATGCAAGAGGTTTTGAATTTATAGGTAAAGCTATATCTGCTACTCAAATACAATTACAAGATAGAGAGTTTGAGTTTTATGCAGAAGCAGATGGTGCTGTTACTAAAGGTGCTCCTATTGATGTAGCGTCAGGTAAAATTAAAGCTATTGTTGGTAATAGTATAGGTCTAGGAAGTGCTACTACTCTTTCAGGAACTAACACCACACAACAACTTGATTCTGTGTATGATACAGGTTCAGATAGAACTGTAGTTATTTATAAAGACACAGCTAATTCAAATTATGGTACTGCAGTAGTTTTACAATCAGGTACAGATAGTGTTACTGCAGGAACTCCTGTAGTCTTTCATTCAGGTGTTACTACAGTAGCACAATACCAATCTCCTAATTCTATAGTTTATGATCCTGATACTAATAGAATTATAGTTTTATTTGTAGGACCAAGTGATTATCTATATTCCGTTGTAGGCTCAATAACCGCAGGAACAAATGCTTCTTCTTGGGGAAGTGTTCAAACAATAGATAGTTCAAAAGGTTATCAAAGTCCTGCCATTTCTTATGATCTTGGTGTAGACCGAGTTCTTATAATGGGAAGACAACAAACTAATAGTGGAAAAATTGGTTCGTGGGTTGGGACAGTTAATGGTGGAACTACTAATAATATTACACTTGGTAGTGAAGCCTATATGGAAGGTAGTGGAGATTCAAAAAGAATTTTTGGGGTACTTTATGATACTACTAACGACAAACATATTATAAATTATTCTAATTATAGTAATAGTTCTGTTAGGTTTACTGTAGCAACTGTAACTGGAGGAACAACTAATACTGTTGCTTGGGTAACTACAGACGCTTTTGCAGGAGGTTCAGGAGGATATGATAATGTTAGAAATGGTTGTATTTCTTTTGATCCAGATAGAACAACTTCTGGAGAAACTGTATTTGCTTATGTTTGGTCTGCGGCTAATGATTCTAATAAAACACAAGCAGCAAGAGTAAATGTTACATCTACAGGAGCTAGTGCAAGTACGCTGAGAAAATCTACTATTATTGAACCTGGGCATGATAACCTTCCTGAAGGATATGGAGGTATGGATTTAACATATGATACTTCAACAGATACTCATGTTTATGCTGCAGGAAATGCAGATGGATTAAAACTTGCTGCATTTACTTTAACTGGTGATGGTGGTGTAACAGGTGCAATAACAGTTTCTGGTTTTACGGATAATGTAATGACTGCAGCAGCTCAAACATCAGGTGCTACTCTTGCTTTTGATTCTGATACAAATAAAATGATTTTATCGTATCAAGATGAAGATAATGATTATGCTAAAGCCAAGATGATAACTTCACCTGCCGTAGCTAGTACTAAAGCAAATTTTGATGGTTTTGCACAATTTGCTGCGTCAGATGGAAATATAGTGGCTGCAAAACTTGATTATAGTATAGATACTAATCAATCTGGGTTAACTGCAGGAAGCACTTATTATTTAGACGATGAGACAGCTCTTACAACAACCTCTAGCGGTAATCAAAAAGTAGGTGTAGCTTTAACAGACACCGATTTGCAAATAGTTAAGACATAAAGGAGAAAACAAATGCAAACAATAGTAAGAAATGGAACTAATATAAGTCTTTATTATTTAGAAGATAGTAAAACTGTAGATATTGGTTCTGACCAAACAACAATTAGTGTAGGCGGTACACCTGAATTAATTATTGCAGATTGCGATTCAAGCAACGCAACATTACATACAGGCGTAGATGCACAGGCTACTTGGTGGGGTGGAAAATACAAACATGATGGTTCTTCATGGTCAGTTAATACAGATTATAAAGGTGTAAATGACCTTACATCTGATATTAATGATTCTATAAACCAAATTCCTGTCGGTAATACAAACCCATTTACAACATCTGGCACTGTGCAAATAGGTAATGAAAAGATTACTTATACTGGAGTTGATGGAACAAATCTTATAGGTTGCACTAGAGGGGCTGCATCGACAAGTGCTGCAAGTCATATCTATGGCGATTCTGTAACACAAATATAACTAAGGAGCAAACATGTCTAAACCTACTGCAAGCCTAGTAAATCAAAAGATAGACGATCATGTGGATGCATGTACGAGTAGATATGAAGCTATAGACAAACGACTGTATAGAATAGAAGCAATACTTATAGGAGCA